>Ga0114974_10000143_pt1 | contig 62020 bp, 44 predicted proteins | sample S_130206_EF_Meta_FD_87318 | JGI IMG/M metagenome (GOLD analysis project Ga0114974, IMG submission 87318) | Freshwater microbial communities from Lake Simoncouche, Canada to study carbon cycling - S_130206_EF_MetaG | ecosystem: Environmental > Aquatic > Freshwater > Lake | place: Lake...
AATGTATGCGTGGTGATACCAGTGATAATGTCTTCTCAGCGTATCCAGGTGTGCGTACTAAAGGCACAAGCAAAAAAGTGGGTCTTACTGAAGCGTTCGAAGATCGTAACAGCAAAGGATATGCGTGGAACAATCTCATGCTACAGAGGTGGACTGACCACAACGGCGAAGAACATCGTGTACTAGAAGATTACGAACGCAATCGACGACTGATCGATCTAAGTCATCAACCAGAAGATATCAAAGAAATAATTACAAATACTATTTCTACTGCAACTTTATCTAATAAGGATGTTGGTCAAGTTGGAATTAGATTAATGAAATTTTGTAATCTATATGATCTTAAAAAGATTGCGGATCAGGCACAGGCCTATGCCGAACCTCTAAATGCGAGGTATTCAAATGAAATTAAAACTTTGTCCATATGAAGATACGTGTCAAACAAAAACTGATAATTGTTGGGAGAATACAATGACTGAAACACATGCTAAACCTGTTATAGAAAATAAATTTTGGATTGTAGAACAAAACGGTACAAAATTTGCTACTCTACGCAGAGACGAAGAAAATAGATTTGTTCTTAGTAACGAGTCTGGAATAAAAATTTACAACAACAAAAAAAGTTTAACTGATCAGTTTGGCAAAGATTTTTTTGTTGCTAAGATTGTACAAGAATCAACAAATGCTGAACCAAATGAAGTTCACGGATTCAGTACCAGTGCAACACCACATAATGCCATGTATGATATAAAAAGAAAACTTCCTCTGTTTACAAAAAGCAGCGATTCTAAAAGTTTATACTGTGCAGGATATTATGTGATCAAATTTGACAAAGGATGGGTAAAGAGTTTTTGCCCTAAACTGATTACCCTGCAGAGATACAAATATCAAGGCCCGTTTAAAAGTGAAATTGAAATGAAACAGGTACTGGCCAATGTCTCTAAATAATATGTCAACAACTTTGCCCAGTGTAGAAAAACTTATACAACGAACTGCGGCTGCTGAAAAAAGTCAGCAAAAAGAGATACGCATTACAATACAAGAAGCAAGAGATCTGACTACAGAACTTGCTTCAATGACTGCTAAATTAGGAAAAACAGTCCAAGAAATACATCAACTATTGGTTGAAATAAGAGATTCTACAACCAAAATAGATGTTAAGTTTGACGGGGGCGGTTTCGGTTCTTGATAAATATATACGTGCTTTATTTAAGGACACGTGATATATAATGAGTAGACCAAAACCTAAAATACTGTTAGAATATGCCAACAAAGACACGTATAAGATAGAACAGATCTTAGACAGTGAAGCCATTTGGGCAGTATTTTACAAAGACAGTCCCTTTAATTTAAAAAGTGGCAGTCTAGTGGCTAGCTATCCTGGTCCAAAATATAAAAAAGTTTCATTTAGCAATCCCGGACACGCACACAATCTAGCAAAGAAATTAAATAGAATTTTTAAAACTACAGATTTTAGTGTGTACAAACTGACTTCGGGCGAAAAACTATAAGCTATGAATATCAAAGATACATATACCAAGGTATTTGTACAGGCAGCAAATCAATTCTGTGATAATACCACAATTAAAAATCTAAGAAGTAAATGGTGGACTAGCACACGTTGCAAAGATGCGGGCGGTCTAAGAATAACCACAGAGTGTTTAGAATACATTCAAGCAAACTCTCAAATCAAAACATACAAAGTTGATCTGCCAAGAGATCTAGTAATTGGGCCGCAAATATTAATTTGGTTAGATCAATTTTTACAGTGTCCATATCATCTTGAGAAAAAATCAATCACTGTGTTGACAGAAAAAGCTGCATTTGAACTTTATCTTTTTTCAGGTGATGTAAGAAAGATGACTTCATCAAAAGCTATGGCCAAACAATTAAGCCAAGAATGAAGATGCTGTTGTCATTACATTATAAATATTTGCGATGTTAAATTTAAATCCACTTGATATCTTAGGACAACGAGAAGTCAATACGTTGCCCCCGCATTTTGCAAAGATGCAAATTGAGGGTTGGGATTTTTTGGTTGATGAAAACAACATTAAACAATGGATATTTCATCGACTGAAAGGAAGATTCTGCATTATTAAAATGCCGGGCTATGACAGTAATGATAAATTACGTTCCTACACCGTCGTTGGATTTGAAGACCACAAAGAATTAACATTTTTTATGCTTGGATGCACACATATAAGGAGAAACTAATGACAGACCAAACTCAAGAGCCGATTACTGCTCAAGAACCCGCAACACAAACAGAAACCGCTTCGACACCGGGGCAAGCAACCGCAGAACTTAATCTAAATGATCTAGCTGCATTAAAAAGTATCATTGACGTTGCTACACAACGTGGCGCTTTTAGAGCCAATGAACTTGAAGCTGTTGGAAAACTTTACAACAAGTTGACCTCATTTTTAGACACTGTTGCCAAAAAGGAATAATATGAAAACATATAAACATATTGGGAAGGTAAAAAATACAGGATCAAAATGTCTTGTAGTTTTTAGAACCCTACCAGGAGAATCAAATATGTCATTGGTTCTTCCAACTGCTACTCTTCCGGATTCGTATCATAACGCTATCATGGAACTTGTCGAAACTGATCAGGCACAGGATGCTTTTGAATTTGCTGAGATTATGTTTGTAAGATATTTTCCAGACGGTAGACCAATGCTTCGAGCATTACAGGCCGACAATAGATTGATAAAAATGCCTACTGATAATATTATCATGACTCCTGGCCCACAATCAGAGATAGAATTATCGCAATTAAATTCCTTGATTGCTGAACAACGAAATTGCACGATAGACGATCTATGTAGCTTTGTAAAAGGCGGCCCAGGATATCCCGGACCTACAGCTAATTTAGAAAGTGGAAACGTTCCGGCTCCCGTATCTCCGCCAGCAGAAATTGGAGCTTTAACAGACCAAGATCTTGCAAAAAGTTATAGAAGTCAGGCTGATGCATTGTATAAAGAAGCAGCTAGAATACGTAAAGAGGCTGATAGTCTTGATCCTCCTAAAAAGAAATCAATTAACCCAACAGATGCCTAAACCTCTTTTTAAACCACCTACTCATCTTGTCAAGATTTGGCCTGAGGTATTCGAAGGACTGTACATGAATACAATGCCTGTGGCCTATCTTGACACAATTAGGTTAGAATTCCAAAATGGCAGAATATGGGAAATAGATATTAAAGAACAGCTGACAGAGTCTCATAGTGAGCACGTAGCAGATAAACTGTTAGAAACCTTTTCTGAATATCAAGAAGAAATATCTAAAATAGATTTTAAAATAGATATTGAAAAATTAAAACAGGATATTAAAAAAGAAACTAAAAATATTTTTTAATCAGTTACACCAAAGTATTCTTTAGCTAAATCTTTAGCAAATTCACGGTGTGCATCAGGAAGCAGATGTCCGCAAGCAGTAAATGTAGTAATAGGGGTTTTGATGTTAAAATATTGCGTGTTGATTTTATCAAATTCTAACAAATCAAACCACAACATTCGAAGCCATTTATTTTGAGAGTTATAAACTGTGGTTGAATATCGGTAAAATATATAGCTAGTATTTAGAAAAATTGGATCTCGACCAATTTTTTCAGTAACATAATTTTTAATTAATAAACATTCTTTTAGGTAGGCTATAAGAAATTCTTCATCGCTAAGTGTTGACCAAGTAGCTTCAAATAATTTTTTATACTTTTTGCTATGTCCGATAGCATATATATGGGGGACAACTGATTGTACCCAATTAAACGTTTTTTCGGCCTCGTATATATCTGGTATACTATATAAACCCAATCTATCTGGGTTTGTTAGCCCTATAAAAACATGAGTTGGCAGGCTGTTAGACTTTCTCATTATTTCAAGATCTGCAATTGTTCTAGTTGCAATACCTAACATACATGACCCGCCGACAGAGTTATTCACAACTTCTGCGTTAACTAACTCGCCTAATATTGTTCCCCATACATATTTTCGATTGTTATCTCTACATAATTTCCAAAATGATATGTCTTGATATATCATTGAACTTCGTAAATCACACCACTTCCAATTAACCGTCATAGGAACTGAGGTAAGGTGTCCCGGATATAAATCAGGAAATGTTTCTGGGTCTGCTAGCCCGGCACCATCGGAGTGGCTATCTCCGTTCACGTAAATTTTTATTTTCTTTGTCATTCAAACCCTACTTCTAGACCTTGGGATAAATGTTGATGCAGTAGTTGTCTAACCTCCCATCGATTTTTTTTAAAATTTCCCAATATGATCCACGGCGGCAAAACCTGTAAATTATTTTTGTTGCACCAATCTGCGTATTCAGGAATAGCTAACATCCCCTTAGGAGCGACAGGATTATATGTGTATTCAAATCTAGCTGAAATTGTTTTATAATTGCTAGTTTCTTCGTCTACTTCACTATTTGTGGCCCACTGATCGTGTTGATGTTTTCCTAAATTGTCAAAGCGTAGAATTAAATCGTGCATTGAATATTCACAATCCTCGGGTCGAATATCAACTTTAACATCATCTAACGTTGCACCTTTAGTATTGGTAAAGTATAAAGAATAATAACCTTCTAAATTATGAATATGATCATTGATGTTTGACCATGCTTTTACAAAATAAGGATGATCTCGCTGTGTAAGATCGCCATTAACTATATATTTTAACTCGTCTGTGTATTTGACCCATTTTTTGTGGGCAGCATTTAACCAAGATTGATCTAACCCGTTTATTTTATCAAACATAATTTGTGGTAGATTCATATTTGTAGCAAACTGATTTACAACATCGATAGAGTTGTTTAATTCTTTAATTGTTTGGTTTCGCTGTTCAATGCAATGTGAGCCTTTGGCGAAATAACTCATATTCATTTTTTTAGAAAAAATGCTAGTAAACCAGGCAGTTGCTATAGGAGTATTATTGGGTTCAAATTCTAGATAGTCACCCGATTTTAAAAAGATAAATTTCATACTAGCCTTGTGAATAGAGTATTTATATTTTCATTTCTTACAGTGTCAATTTTTTCTGTAAAGTATTTAAAATAGTCCCATTGTCCGTTGACTTCTGGATTGTAATAGTGGCCGTACAAATCTTCCCAGTTTTTTTGATTTAGTACGCCGTGCAATGAATTAATTTTATCTTGCCTAACTTGTTTTGATAAAACAGTAGCCGACAGATACTCCGGACTCTGCACATGATTGAGTGCTATATTAATTTGAATGTTATGTGTTTTTAGATATTGTTCTAATTCTTCTACATATAAAAAATTGTACACACTAACAGTCTGCGTTATACGATAGATAAATCTATAATTACTTAAAAATAGTTTTAAATTATTAATGGTTAGATCCCAATCACTTAGACTTCTAATATAGGTATTACGTTCTGCTACATCATCTATGCTAAAACTGATATGCACTTCTTTAAATTTTGTTAATAAATCTAAGGCCGGTGTAATTTTATCCCACTTATAGTTTAAGTTTGTATGATAATGAATGGCAATGTTAGTTTTGCCTTCTTGAACTAGTCGTTCTAATAATTTAAAATGTGTTGGAACTAAGAAAGGTTCGCCGCCACTGATATGTATTTGTTCTAGATTAGGAGCAACTTCTGTCAGTCGATCATAAAATGATTCATCATCGACCCAATCAAAACTAAAATCTGGATTGCTTTTAATCCAGTGATAACCGCTGGCTAAATTAACAGTGTCTTTTAATTTATAATAGTCTTGAATCCAGCTGGTGCTCGAGTCGGCATTGCAGCTACGGCATTTTAAATTACAAAAATTTCCTAACCTTAACTCAATGTGTCTTAGATCCGGTTTAATAGTACCGTCTGTTGAGGTCAATGCTGCATGATCTAAGTTTCGATTGGTTTCTTTGTTACGTTTGCTGGTTCCGCCGGCTTGTTCAATTTGATGGCAACCTTCGCAAGCCTCTGGAACTTTTCCTGCTAGCATATCTAATCTAATATTTTTATAGTTATCGCAATTAATGATCTCTGATAGGTTGCTGTTCATAACTGTTATGGTTTTAGTTTTATTCTCACTAAACCCGTTAAATAATGTTGGAGCAATTTTATTCCAACTATGTCCGTTTTGTTTTCCCGAATGTTTGGCTACACAACATACAGTACAATTGCCTTGAGGGAACACGCTCAAATGCACCCACGGAAGATCGCAAATAAATTTATTACTCATATTTTATCAAACCATTCGGCTAATTCGGGAATAGCAATCCTCACATCTTCTTTTCTAATAGCATCAAACTTAATAGTATCTCTTTTAAATATCTTTTGTAGTTCTACGATTTCAACTGGTGATAGTGTTGAGTTTAAATAAAATTTAATTTCTTCATATAAGTGAGATATCCATCGACTTTCTTCTTCAGTTATTGTTGAAGTTATTTTTTCTAAATGTTGATCTAATTGTAATCTTATTTTTTCTTTTAAATCATGTGGTAAAATTAATGTTGCATAATGCATTGGCTGGTTAACGTGGCTTACCAACATTTTTCTAGGTGTCATTTTTAAATCTATTACACGATCTATCAGCTGAGTAATATTGAACACACTGAAAATATTTATTGTGGCTGATACAACATATTCAATTTTAGATTCTACTAGTAGTTTTAGATTTTCCTGTACCCGAGGCCAGTTAGTTCCAGATCTACTATATTCTGCACTAGCATCAATTCCGTCGATGCTGGCAAAGATCCTAATATCTTTAAATCGTTTCCAGATGTCAATTAAATCGTAATGCTTATATTTGAGAGTACTCATGTTTGTATTATAGCGTAAGAATACATCATATCTCTCTTTGGCAATTAGTTTGTCTAAGATTTGATAATGCTCAGGCATCATCAACGGCTCGCCACCAGCAAAGTAAATTTCTTCAACGTCATCAATAAATTGATCTACATATTTCATTAGATCAACACCGTGATAAGAACTGTCTAAAAATTTTACTTTATTTTTCTTTTCTTCTGGAGTAAAGTCATCCCACCATGCACTACTGCTACCATGCCCACACATACGACATTTAAAATTACAGATATTACTAAATCTAAAATCCCAAAATACTATCTCAAATATCTCGTAAGTGCCGTCTGGTAACGTATTTTCCTTAGCTTTTTCAATGTGCTGTTTAAATCGATCTGTAACTGCCATACGATAGCTTACTCCGCCGCTGTCTTCTTTTTTAGTACAGGTTAAACAGCCGTTTGGTATTTCATTTTTTAAAAAACTTCTACGCATTGATTTCATATGGCGGTTATTCCATATTTCTTCAAGGGTAGAGTCTTTTAAGTTTCCAAACTCTTCTCCAAGATACGCACAGCAGGGCTTGACACGCCCGTTAGGCTCTGTATTAAGATGTATCCACGGTACTATGCAAAAATTATCTTTACTCATATTGTGTTAAACCATTCTATAAATTCTGTTGGGAACACTGTAGACAGATTAACATTTTTTCTATCAGCGTATTGACGTGTAAAACTTTTTAAATCGTGTTGTTTATTTTCTTGACTATCTGTATCTTCTTGACTTCTATTAACGTTACGAAGATATGCTATAATTCTTTCTATTTGATTAGTTTCGGAAGAACTAAGTCCAACAGCAGTACTTAGCCAAGTTTGAATTTTATCTGCTTGTGCTTGTTTTAGATCTTCGGGCAAGACATTTAAATTTTGAAAACTAGGAAATCGAACTAGATTAAGACTCATATGAAATTGATGCCCGTTAAACTTTTTTCGTAATTCTAATATATCTGTCATAAACTCTGTTATCGACCAAATACTCAATGCGCTGATGGTCATCATTACGTGTATCATGCTGTATTGACCTTCGTTGGCAAATCGAATTAAATTGTTTCTCCACAAGTCATAATCTAATCCCCATCTAATAAATTCTGCATGAGCGCCATATCCCTCTCCGCTAGTATACAAATCAAATTTCTTAAATTTTTTACTAGCAGAAATAAGTTGATTTAATTTTACTTCATCCATTATGAGATTGCTGTTAACAGCAAAATCAAAATTTGTATCTTGACATTCGTCTAACAGTTTCCAAAACCAAGGACTGCGTGTAGGCTCACCACCAGTGATCCGTAGTTCTTGCAAATTGGTTTTAAGACTACCATGAAACCATTTAAAAAATGCCTCAATGTAAGGGTTATTTTCGTTTTTGATGCCGTAGGGCAATGCGAGATCTCCTGCGTTTTGAAATGCTCCGCCGCCGGTTGTTTTTAAATCTGCATAAGGGCCATTAACTTTAATATCGCTAGCCCATGTGGTACTAAATTCTGAATTGCAATAAGTACAACTTAGATTACACAAATTGTCAAAACTAATTTCTAATGTCTTAGGATCAATATCTGCCTGAGGATCTAGTTTAGATAATTGCAGTATTTCAGTTTCCTGATAAATTCGAGTTTTATATACGCGATCACTATAGATATTAGGCTCGGCGTTGTCCTCAACTGTCCAACAATAGGCGCATTCGTCACTGCGTTTGCCTGTTAACATTTCCAATCTTCGATCTTTTTTGAAAGCAGTGTTGTGTAATGCACTAGGATTTTTCATAATCTCAGATACCAAAATGCTATGAGCTGGTGGCAAATGACAGCTTGCAGTTCTTCCGTTGCCTAACCATATTGTAGCATTATACCACTTGGCTGCACAAAAACTAGGGCTAATTTCATTTATGATTTCGATTGTTCGTTTTATGTTTGTTGGCATAATTGATAAAATTCTGTTAGAGTTGGAAATGTTTTGTTAAAGTCTGTGTTGCGTCTTTGATCATATTCAGTAATAAATGCAGCAAAATCTTTTCTTAATTGTGTTTGGTTGGCATCAGTAACATTCATATAATCAATCATACGCTTTAATTGATCAACTTCAGAAAATGTTAAGGTAGCATATCCGTCCCAAACTCCTCTTTCTTTGATTAAATTTTCTACATCTTTTGTAAATAAATCTTTGTTTTTTTGATCTAACAAAGTTAATGATAAAAATTCAGGATAGCGTAAAAAATTAGTCATGAACTGTACCTTATTAAATGTCGCTCCCTTGTTGTATTTTCCACGAAGATCAAGAATATATCGTATAAAGTCTGTATATGTAGTTATGCTTGTTAGATTTACTGTGGTCATAATTGCGACAATCACGTTTGTATTGTCTAAAATCTTTTCTAAATTATTAGTCCACTGATTGTAATTAAGCCCGTATCTTATATATTCTCCAGCTGCCCCTATTGCTTCTCCACTGGTAAAAAATTGAAACTCTTTAGAGTCCCTAGAAATATTTTGAATTTTAGGTATTAATCTATCTATTAAATTGTCAGGAACACATAGATTGGTATTAAGAGCAAATACTAGATTGGTGTTAGGAGTTGATTCAATATAATCCAACATCTTCCATGCATCTTTACTTAATAGGGGTTCGCCGCCAGTTAATCTTAATGTATGCAGATCTTCATACATCTCAGGCCACCATTTCCAAAATGCTTCTACATACGGATTATGTTCCTTGATTGGAATAGGCATTTTTCCTATTCGTTTAAACCAATCAAAATTATTGTATCTGTTTGATGTTGGGTACGGTCCGTGACTGTGTATTTCTTCAAACCATTGACTGCTTAAATCCGGGCTGCAATACGCACATTTAAAATTACAGGCATTACTAAAACTAACTTCTAAATATGCAGGATTGACATCTTTAGTTTTATTTTCTATAACAGACTCAAAATTTATTTTTGCCCAGGCCGAGGCACTCTTGTATACTCTATCACTTATATGTCCAGCATCTTCGGCCTTCCAACAATAATCACACTCGCTAGGTCGTTCTCCGTCTAGCATCTTTTGCATCTGTTGTTTTTTATATTGTGTATTGTGCAGAGCCTTGTGATTTGTTTCTAACTCCGATAGAGAAACCTTGTGAGGACTCGGATGGTGACAACTATGATTAAATCCATTTTGTAAATATAGTGTTAGTTGATGCCATTTTGCTAAACAAAAACTAGGACTCACCGAGTTTAAAATTTCAATAACTTTTTTATATTTTTGTTCTTCACTTGCCATTGTCAAACATTCCTTTGAGCCAATCAAAGTCATTAATTTTTATCAATGCTTCAATGTTTCCTTTATGTGTTTCACCGTACAATCTGCCTTCTTTGGCTCCTCGTATAGCATCTTTGCCAAATAATTTGTCGTCTCCTAGACTGCACCAGATATCTAATCTACGAGAAGTTTCTTCTTCGTTTTGACGATCAATGGCTCTACTACTCAGTTTAACGCATTCTCTAAATGCTGATTTCCATGTATTAAAAGGATCGGTATTAAATACTGTAATGTTTGAAACTTGATCTATTGCTTTAAAATTTTTGCTTATAGATGTTGTCATATCTGATGACATTGTATCCATATTAATTGTAAGTGTTCTAGGTAATAATTTAACTCCACCGTACCCATATACTAAATCATTAATGGGATTTTGTCCCAACCATACATGAACTGTTGAAATTTGTGTTGACCGATTTCCTACATCATAGTGCGGAAAATATGTTATTTCAAAATTAAAATTGTCTACTAATTCTGCATCAGCATCAACAACCCAAAACATTTCAGTTGTTGCTAATTTTGCTGCCTCTATGTGAGCATTATGAATTCCTTTTACTCCGTGTACTCGTTTAGCATCAGGTCTTTTTAATTTTAAATTTTCATAATTAATATCAGCATTTGATTCATTATAACTTATAAAAACAACATCATACGGCTTGGGATTACTTGCTATTATATCTAATTCTTTTTTATTCATGAAAAATCTATAATCAAATTCTTTCTTGCTTATGATTATATTTTTAGAAAATAATACTACACCGTCATAATGCTCACCATTTTTAAATACGTGAACATACTGGTCATCCCACTTTGTTGCTGCGTATTCTAATAGATCAAAAGAGTCGTTTAAAATTATATCATCCCAAATAACCCAAAACATTTTGGTAAATGCTCTAGATTTAATTTGATCAAATGATTCTATGTTTGATAGGCGCTGAGCTGTTGAGTACTTAGACTTAACTGCGGCCCAGTCTGTGTCATTTCCAGTAGTTTTAGACACATAAAAAATATCATACATCTGCAGGCACCGGCATCCTAAAGTAAGTGTCATTAAGATTCATGGTCTCGTTGTATAAATCTAGAGTATATTGACTGTGTTGAGGAGTTAACCACGGCCAGTCTAATCCTAATTGATGTTTTATTTTTGTTCCGTAATCTTGTGCATCTTGTTCTACAACTGTGTGATTGACTTTTTCTTCGTATATAGATTTTAAAATCTCAAAGTCTCTAACATCAACATAGTTCCAGTCAGTACAATTGGTCATCCACGTTCCCATACGTGCACCAAGAACTGCATACTTGCCGTTTTCTTCATGAGCTCCAACTGTAGACCACATACGTAGTCTATGAATGTTGTGCCACCAAATGCGTTCTTTGATTTCTTGAGGCGGAATTCGAACTCCGTCAAGCAAGGTCATTTTAACACCTTCACGAAATCCTGCTCTCCAGGCCTGAAATGGGCTTGCTGTTATAATGCTATCACTAAAGCTCAATGGAAAATTTTTATATCCATCTTCCCAACAAAAATCTACCTGGCCGCGATCGCTGTCTGAGTTTTCGTGTGTTTTCATATTCAACACAAAATCTTTTTTCCAAATTTTTAATCCGCCGTTGCCGTAGCGTAATCCGTTAATTACATTACGGCCACACCATCCATAGACCTGTATCTTAGGATCTCTCATATCTAAATTAATATTAAAAAATCTGCTGTCAACTATATTATCAGCATCAACAGTTACAAACCAATCTGTATCTGATAATTCTGCAGCGGCTTTATGAGCGTGGTCAGATCCTTTAACTCCGTGTACTCGTTTAGCCCATGGTACTTTATTGCATAAATCAGCATAATGCAACTCGGCATTTGGTTCGTCATAGCTGAGGAATATTACATCAAATTCAATGATTTTCATTTTATTTCCAACGTGTAGTTTGTAAACAGTCTGCGTGTAAAAATACTAAATTTTGATCTCAATTTAATTTTATGTATCTGCGGAAAACTGGCTAATTCATCAACTGTAAATCTAATCATTTGTTTTACACTATTTGGGTCGTTATACCCTGTTACTAAAAATATCATTTCTTGCTCGCCCGGCCATTGAATGTTTTTAATAGACGGATTAATTTTAAATTCTAGTACTTCGTTTTTCTTTGAATATTTTATTTGTACGTCTGGTTTTTTTATTTTAGACCATTTTTTCTCAATGACTCTGTGTAAGACATCGTCAATCTTTGTTAAAACAAAATTGGAATTTGCTTTTTTCTGTAATTGAGGGTTTTGTGTTTTAATGTCTACATAGTATGAAAAAATATTAGACTGTCCAGATTCTATACTGTCTAATATTTCAGCATCAACTTTAACAAATTTTTTATCGGTAGTTGTTGGAAAACCTGGAAATATTTCAAATACTGAACCGTCTGTCTGACTGTAAAACGCATAGAAATCTATTTTATTTTTATCGGTATATAAGTCTTCAAATATTAATTGTTGTTCCATACCAATTCCTCTAAAATGTTTATATACTCATCTGTCATTAGATCTTTTTCAACATAGTGTATTATTGAATCTTGTTTATAATTACCTATTTTTAATTGAGCTTCTTCGTTAAAATAAAATCCAACATGATCCGTTACTCGATCTGATTGCCACGGCCAATTTTGCACCATGGGTTTTAAATGTACTATTTTTGGAAAATCTAATTCATAAGAAATTTGATCTTGGATGTCTAAGATTTTTGCTGATAATGCAAATGCTTCATCAGTACCAACTATGCTTGGTCGATGTTTTAAATATAAATTAGCAAATACATCTTGATTTTTTATAATATATCTACCCATTGAAAAAAATTCCAACGACAAGTCATTTTTTTTGAAAAAAGTATAAAAACTATAAAGATCTGGTAAGTTAGATTCAACAAATGTTTTTCTATAAAACTTATTGGTAACAATTTCATCACGGTAGGTATACGACTTGTTACAGACATACAAATCAGTGTTTTCAATAAAATAATCTATCCAATGACTATAGTCTCTTAAAAATAACATATCCGCATCAAGACATACTGTATAATCAAAGGGAGTTAAATGATCCATCCAGCTGCGACCATCCCAACCGTCTTCTTGTCCCCATTCGATAACATGATCAAAAACCCAGGCGGAGTTTAATTTTTTTAACAGACTAGGATCATCAATAACTAACGCAACTTTGTCATATCCTGGCTTTTGAGTATGTTTAATACTCAATGCCAGTGCATATGCTAATTTTAAATAATCTGTGTTCTGAGATGTTTTAACAAATAGTAGATAACCAAAATTCATATTAACCTCATTAAAGAATCTGCGTGCCTCAAAATGCTCTGCTTATTCATTATATGTATATCAGTGTTCTGCACTGTAGACGCTGTGTAATCTCCAGAGTTTTCAAAATCTGTTGTTATAGTTAGTTTTCCGTTGCGATCTACATCAATTAATACATCTTGGTCAAATACTGTTGTTAATGGAGGCAGTGTGTAGGATTGTGTAGTTTCAAAACCGTTGATAATATGTTTTGCTACACTAAATGCTATGTCATTTCTATATTGTCTAGAATCAAATCTAAAAAGATCTGCAAAATAAGCATAGTTGTCTCTAATATATTCGACTAGTTGAAAGAAAAATTTACTTTCATTATTTTTTTTGAACATTACTGTAGTGGCCCAAAAAAGATGTATTCCTGTTTCAGAAACTTTCTTATCTAAAATTTTTTCGCGACCGCCCCGTAGATCATTCATGCTTTCTGCTATCATTACACTCGAGTCAATATCCCAGTATTGATTTAACTGATCTGAAAAAATTAAAAAATCAGAATCTATTAATAGTGTGGTATCGTAAGGCGATAGCTGCCAGGCAGTACATCTATTAGAATTTATAAATGGAATTGTTTGAGAATGAAGCCCGTCGTGCAATTTGCGATTGTTTGTTGTATAGGGAAGATCTATTGATATAATCTTGTCAAAGATTTTTTTAGCTTTTGTAATTGTTTTTGATTCTTTCAGCCAGGCCAGTGTGCCTGTATCTGCTACCAAAGACACAGGTACTTTAAGATGTTTTTTTGCAAGGCCGCCAGCAATTATGGCCAGCTTACCGTAGTCTACGGCTGTACTGTTGTGAGCAAATATTAAAACGCCCTTGGTCATAGATCCAACAATTTTTCAACTGTACGACTTTTTTTGATCTTTTCATATTCTTTTAAATATTCAAAGGTGGCGGTAAAATATCTATCTAAAATTTCATTTTGAAATTTTACTAAATCATCAATTAATACAGGATTGTCATTGGCATCAATTAAGGGAACATCAGCAGTTCTTTGTTTTGAAATAAGTATTTCTACAAATGCAATTAAAGATTTATCAATCTTAAAGATGCCACCATTGTACCCATAGGTGAGTTTTGAATCAATTTTTTCTTTGAGTGTTTTTCTTTGTATTGCCAGTGTTTCTCTAAACTTTGCAAAATCCAAAGCCTTGCTTAATCTGTCATCCATTTACTTCCCCTAATTAAAGTAGCAGTTTATTTATATGCTACTTTATAGGTCAAGTATAAATTAGGATCCTGTAATAGATGTCGCAGTATACAAAGGTCGCGTTACAGTCCAAGCCGGTTGTACCGTCGGTGGGCTAACTGTTGGCAACAACGAAATCCCAGCGGGGCTACCAGCATACTGTTCATCTATGCTAAGAGTAAGAGTACCTTGTGCAAGATCGCCTGGGGGAGGGCCGCCTGGATCTGTGTATCCGTCATTCCATACAAACCTAAACACTATAGACGTTGCAGTTACTGAAGATGTAGTGCAGTTTCCACTAGATACCCTAACCTGAAGTAACCATTGGTTAGACGAATACGGAGCTGAACTTACCGCAGTATACCAAGTTTGGAACGAAGTAGTAAGATTATAAAAATTAACTGCTCCTGAACCGCTCGATATGGCTCCAAAGCTCTGTGTGCCAGCATTAGCTAAAGTATTTTGCCAAACTGTATTTTGTGAGTTTGCCAGCGACGGTACAAAACTACAGGAAAATCTTATCCTTCCTCCAGTATTGAAAAAATACCTCATAGCAGATGAAGATGGCCATGTTACTGTAATTTCATTACTAATCGAACTACTCCAACCTCCAACAAACGTTGGGGGTGTTAGAGTGGCTCCTGTATAGCTAGTTTGTGCTGCTGCTAAAGAATAATACCCGCTACCTATATTAAATCTGTTTGCAATTGCCTGATCTGATATGGTTTCATATTGAAATACTGGACTAGTAGCTGAATAGTTGATTACGTCTCCCACATTTACTGTGGTTATTGTTGGAGTAGTTCCGTCCTGATGTAACTTGGCATTTAATATGTCAAATCGTAAATTGTCAAACTGTGATTTAGCTATTGTACTTGCTGAAGATACTGCTACTGAGTTGATCGTCTGATTGTACCCAAAAGACAAGTCCGTTGAACCAGTATTAGGATTGGTTCCTCCTGCACCCATAACTGCAATAATCTTATTACGTATTGTGTTATAATCTGATGCTGATATTGTTGAGCCAACTGCTGCCATTATTTTTCCTTATAGTACTAACGCTTCGACAATTTTTTCTTTTTCGTATGTATTGTTTTCTAATGCTATTGCAAAACAATTAACCTGATTATGTATCATTGACAGATCGTTACAAACCATTGCTCGGCCGCAATCTGCAGCAATTAATCGATCACCCTTTTTTACCGGACCCATGACCTTTACAGGAACACGTCCCTTTAAAGCTATATATGTGCCGTTTTCTAATTGGCTGTTCATCATGAATGCAGGATTTGCTGAAACAACTCCAATAGCCCTATCTCCTCTCTTACAGGCTGTGACTTCTTTATCACCACCAATTGTTACTACTGTGCCAACTCCATAGCCGTGATCAGCTAGATATTTTTCTGCTAGATCAGCATATTCAGCAGCGGTGGCTGTTCCTCTAAATTTTACAGCAAATATATCCCCAGAACCATTTCTAACAGGTATTGTATCAGCTGTGGCCGCAATAGCTGTAGCTCTATATGTGGCTCCTACCAATAATTGATCAGCTCTATCAGCCGTTCCCGTAAATCTAGTTGCAAGAATATTTCCAGATGAATTTCTTATTGGTATAGTACCAGGTGTTGCAGCTTCAGCTGCTGAAACTCCAGCCAATGTTGTTGCTGAAGTAGAACTGCCTGTGATACTTCCAGTGACGTTTCCTGTAATATTTCCAACAAACGAACCTGTAAATACCTTTGTGGTAGAATTGTATGCAGTAGTGGAATCTGTTGCTATCAAATTTCCTTTGTATGTTCCTGCAGTATGATCTACTAATACTGTAGTGCCATCCGATCTTAATACATTACCTTGTAGATTTCCATAGAATTTAGTAGCATAAACTTGTTTCCAAACTAAAGAAGATTGTCCCAGTTCAATAGTTCCGGTAGTTACTGGATACACTCCAGTTTGATTTATCTTAGATACATCAACAAATGTGTCTAGTGTTTTAATTCTAAAAGTTATATCTTCGCCTAATTGATTTTCAATAATAGGTCTGTTTCCATCGTCGACCCATATGCGTAAATCATTTTGATCGCCTACTGTGATTCCTGAATCAGAAACAGAAAGACCGCTTTGGAAATTTGCTGCGCCTGATTTTACAAAATCGGCTGCGGCAAACCCTCCTAATTTAAGTGCGTTGGATGCTGTGCCCCAGAAATAGTGCGGAGTTGATGTAACTCCAGTTGTACCGTTGGTATTAACTAAAGTTATGCCTTTCTTAATCAACGTAAATCCAGTAATTGGAGTAGTTGAATTTAATGTGAAATCGTTAGCTGAACTAATAATTGCTATTACTTCGCCTTCTGAAACCAGTTTAAGTATAGAATGATTAACATTATCAACGCCTTTAACCGTGTCTTGAACTGCGGCGGCTTCACCTACTGCGGGACTGGCTGCTGGCCCAACTAAAATAAATTCTGTTCCGTTCCACGTTTTTAACTGTTGAGAACTAGTATCCCACCAAAAATCTCCAGTAGTTAATCCAGATGGTGCTGTTGTTCCAATTTCAGCTCCGCTCGCAGCTCTAAATTTAGAACCATCATAAAATTTTAATTTTTTATTTCCACTGTCATACCAAATTTGTCCAGGTATAACCTTAGGAGGAGCAGTAGTATTTGCAAAATTTTCTAAGAGATGTAGAAAATTTTCGTTTTGTACTTCGCCGTACCCGGTGTAATTTTTACCAACAAACCGTAGATCAGTTGTGGTATCAATAGTTCCGTCGCCTACTGATACAAGAAAAGTACCGTTAAATTTATCTACTTGATATGCCATCCTAGTTACTCCACATTATTTAAATATTTATCAATTACCCTAGACCTACTAAGACCTCGATAACGCCTTCTTCGCCGTTAAAATCTTCTAGAGATTTTCCTATTAATGACCCAAGCAGTGGATTTTGACTTGATTCTGCATATCCGTTGCCGGCACTTATCATAAGATCTCCTTTAGAAATCTTACCTTTAACTTTGCAAGGAACTCGTCCTTGTAACGCTACAGCAAGTACATATTTACCCTGGCATTTATCATTCATCAAATATGCAGGATTTGTTGAAATTATTCCGGCAATTTTTCTGCTGTGTTGACTGGCTATAGTTATTTCGCAACTACCGCCTATTTCTACTACTACACCTGCTTCATAGTTGTTGTCAGCTACGTAGTTTTCTGCAAGATCTGCATATTTCGCCGATGTAGCAACTCCACGGAATGTGTTTGCTCCAACGTCAATATCCTTATTTGATACCCATTTATCACCTGTTGTTGCATATGTAAAAGATGCAAAACTGCCGTCAATAACTACGCCTGCACCGTTCGCTGCTGAAGAATTCAATGAGCCTGCGCCAAGTGTTAGTGTCTTATCTGCTACTGTTACGTTTGTAGAGTTGACAAAAGTCGATGTCCCTTGGATTGTAAAATCTCCAGTTAAAATTAAATCGGCACTTATGGTTATGGTACTTGATCCTGTAGTAGGCATTAAGTTACTGGCTTTAACTGAACTACCATTAAATTCAGTAGCATAAATTTTATTCCAAGGATAATCCGGTAATCCTAAATTGATCGTTCCGTTTTTAATTTTAGAAAAAGCTGGGAATGCATCACCACCAAGACTAACAGCTGCCGACGAAGTTAAAAATCCAATACCGGGATTGTTCTGCGCTTGAGGGGAATCATTAATCTCAAAATTTAAACTGCTGTTCTGTACAGTAGATTCAATGGTTGGGGTGTTTGAGTCAAGATATAATCTCAGTTGGTTGTTTGAACCTACTTTTACACCAATTTCTCCTGTTACTAGTTCATTTAGTGTGCCTATAGATGTTAGAAAACTTGTTGTGACATTGGCAGGAATAGTTGTTCCTGTAAGTGTATTAGCTGCTGCTGGAACTGTTATATTTGCAGTACCATCAAAAGACACACCATTAATTGTTCTTGCTGTTTCTAATTTAGTTGATGTTCTAGAATTGCCACTGATGCTACGTCCTATAATTTCATTAGCTTCGATTATGTTAAAAAAACTTGTTCCCGTAGCAGTGTTAACATTGCCTGAAAGATTACCTATGAAATCTGCTGTAATTCTTCTAGCAGAAAAATCCCCAGCACTGTCTCTAGCAACAATTTTGCCTATGACGTTATTTGGAGTAGCATCAACTCCCCAGGTTCTCTCAACTGAGCCGTCAAAATTTGAGCCAGTTAGATACGTACCTCTTATCAAACTATTGGTAGTGCTGGCTTTTACTGTGACATTTGTATTACCATTAAAAGGCACGCTATTAATTGTAACAGTATTAGCCAGACTAGATGCTGTATCGGCGTTTCCTGTTACATTTCCTATTAATTTTGAATTTATTGGAAGATTTATTCCGCGCTGGATATTTGAAAATCCTGGTAGATTTTCTGAGGTGTTGATGACAAAATTATCATAGGAAATAATTGCAAGGCAATTATTATTAACATACAATAATGATGCCGGATGATTGTTACCGTCAACATCTTTTATAGCTAAACTTTGAAGTTTGGTTTTATTAAACCCCGTTACATTCTCTGGTCCAATAAGCTCCCAGGCTGATCCGCTGCTAATATATAACTGTTGGCTATCCTCTTTGTACCATAATGCTCCGGGGATAGGACTTGTTGAAGCAGCGTCAACAGCAATATTTGGCGCAGTATTTGAAACGGTTGCGCCGCCGGTTGGGGCCCAACCGGACCCACTATATGCATAAAGTGTTTTTGTAGATGTGTTGTACCAAGTTTGTCCAGCAATCGGTCTAGCGGGAGCTATTCCGTTGGCAAAATTTTCTAACAAAAACAAAAAATTTTCATTAAAAACTTCGCCGTATCCCGAATAATTTCTTCCTACTAGGCCGATACTGGTAGACACATCTAGTGTACCATCCTCTAATACCGTTAATCTCGGCCCGCTAAATTTATTAATTACATATGCCATTTATTTGCTCCATTATACAAATGCTTCTGTGATATAAGTCCATACTCCGCTGACTATTTGAAATTGTTTTACAACACGAGGTGAAACTTGAACTACTGGGGCAGGAACTGTTATTGATCCAAATGCTACGTTTGTTACCGCAGGAGCAGAACTAGGGGCTAACGAATCTAAAAATAAACTTGTACTAATTATTTTTCCAGCTTCGACGTCAGCTGTTGATGCAGCATTAGTTAATGTAGTACATAATATTCTAGCAATAGTGCTTTCTTCGTATTCATTAACTGGAGCCAACACACTTAAAATATTTTCTATTCCAGTATTTGTAACTCCGTCACTGGTATCTAAACTAAATGCCAACGATCTTGTTCTAACAAGATTTAACACATATTTTTTATTAGTAGACTCTGATAATTCAGTAGCTGAAAGTGTAGGACTTGCAGGTTTAGTACCAGTAGTCTCAGTTGTTTGCGATGGAGCACTTTGATTGGTTGTTGCAAGTCCAGTTATTAACGGAAATCCAACATCTGTTTGAGTAGAATATGTTGCACCTGTAACTCGTTTTAAAACTATATTGCCTGTGCCGTTAGGAGTAATTTCTATATTGCTGTTTACAGCCACCGAAGCAAGTCTATTTTCTTGAAGTCTTAGAATAGGCGTAGCCACAGATGGCCCAATTTGTACAAAAACTTGTGGACCAAAATTAGTAAGTCCCGGAGCACTTGTAATGCCTGTACCTAAACTAGTAGAACTAATTACAGTAACTCCGTTAATCTTAAATTCTTTCCCGCCAGTGAGATTTATGTGTTCGCTACTGTTCCAAGCATCGTTGGCTTCTACTCCCGGAACTGCACTGTTGTACACCCATACAAATTCTTTGTTATCATTGCCTTTTAAAATAATTCCGCCGCCATCGGCGTAATCATCGTCGTTATAGGAACTGTCTCCAGTTTCACCAAGAATAATTAATTTATCCTCTACCAACAGTTGAGAAGTTTTAACTGTAGTCAATGATCCGTCGTTGATTATAACACTGCCATTAACAGTAAAATTTCCTACAACATTTAAATCTCCGCCAACTTCCACGGTGCTAGATAATTCGTTAGGATATAATTGAACTGTTTGAGAATTTGCATTTATTACTATTGCATCTTGAGAAACATCGTTACGTCTTACAGCCAGTGTTAAATTTTTATTGTTTGCAATATTAGCAAGTTTTATATTTCCAGACTGTACCACCAATTGACTTTGATTAGCATCACCTACTAGTAGGGCACCTGTAATACTGAGTGTTCCATCAATTTCTCCCGACGTGTCACTTCTTACATAAGATGTTGCTGGCTGATTGCCTAATTTTTCTGAGTTAGTTGACGTAACAACAAATTTTATTCCAGACGTAGGAGACTGATTAAAACCGGGGACTATTTCGCCTGTGCCGTAACCAGAAATTTCTACTTTTGGAAAGAATTGATCTTTAGAAAAAATTCCTAATAATACTCCATTTATGTACAATGAAGAAATAATACGTGTTTGATTTCTGTCATCTAATATACTTGACACTCGAAGATTGCTTAATCCTTGACTTTTCGAGTAGTCTGGTCCTAATAAAATTAAAGACACTCCGTCATAAAAAAACAATTGTTTGTTTGTGTTATCAAACCATAGATCGCCGATGGCAAGATCTGTAGGTTGTATTTCAGATATAGTGGCACTACTCACTGGCTGGAATGCTGTACCGTTATATACCTTAAGTTTCAATTCGTTAGTATCAAACCATACTTGGCCTCTAATAGGTTTTGTTGGTACTGATGTTCCGGCAAAATTTTCTAATAATTTGACAAAATTTTCATTTAATGCTTCGCCAAAGCCGCTGTAGTTTTTTCCGATCAATGTCAAATCGGTTTTAATTTCATCTACTTGACCGTCAGCGACTGTGGCTAAAATTGATCCATCGGTTTTGTTTATTGTATATGCCATTTATTTTTACCTTAGAATGCTGGCGGACCAGATCGAATAATATAGTTTAGCGTTAAAAACGGATTCATAACACTGAAAGGACTTGATAAGGTTTCCGATGTTTTAACTTCACCAGATGTTGGAAGATATTGCATTTGTCCAGGAGTAGTTGGGCCTTTTTCTAAGAAAGATCCAGTATCGAGCGGAGTACCACTACTAGTCCTTACCGCATAATATTGTTGGCCTGTTGATCCTCGTAAAGTGTGATCATGCTGAGGTAGATTTTTTATTTCTAAACTGGTGTCTGATGCACCTCCAGAACTGCCCAATGTTTGAGCTTCTACGCCATCTACTCGACCAGCAGGTCCTGGTATTTGACCTTCTGCGGTTCCTCCTGTGATTAAAGGAACCAGTCCAGGAATTACTCCATCGGTCTTGTTATTCATATTGTCACGTCCTAGAGCAAACCTACCTCTAAGATCTGGTAGTTTAAATGTTTGGAATCCAATTGATGTAATACCATAGGAGTCACCTATAATATCATATAGGTCTGGATATTGCCCAATTTGAACTTCTCTACCATCACACAGTAAATAACCGGAAGGAACTGTAGCACCCGCAAAAGGAAAAAGGGCGCCAATTGGAACAGCAGCATCTTGTAAAAAGTTTTCTTTACTTGCTTTAAACAATCCTGTAGGGCCGCCTATCACAGAAGGAACTGTTCTAAGCATAATTACCTGATCATTTTTATCGTCGGGATATCTAACTGTCGGGGCTAACGTCTGTCCACTTATAATTTCACTAGTCAACTGTGTTACCAGTGTAATAGTTCCTTCAGTACCCGTAAATGTTACTGGGGCGGAAGTCACTGCACCTGTGGTTCTAAAATCAGTTTCAAATTTTAAATTAGTGGCTGTTTGAGCGTTACCTGTAATATTTCCATTTAGAATACCAAATAGATTTTCTGAAAACAGATCTTTAACATAGACACTTTTATATCTATTAGTTGCCGAACTGCCTAATGAGTATGTTTCATTAACTGCTGGTCGGACATTTGATGTTGTAGTGGTGCCTGATACATTTAAAGTAGTTCCTACTAAAATATTCTTAGTTACTGCTATGCCGCCTGCTGTTCTTAATGTTCCATTTCCAAAATTTGTACTTTCTGTAGTATTTGTTAAAATTAATGAACCATTGGCTTGTATATTTCCACTAACATCTAATGCTTCGTCCGGTACTAATTTATTGATTGATACTTTGTTTTCAATAATACGTAAAACTGTTTGCGGAATACCTGCTTGATTAGTTTGAAAATCAATACTGCTGCCAGGAGAAGAATTAAAAATTTTACTAGTTCCGCTTGCAACACTAAAACTAAATGTACCGTCAACACCTACTGTAAGACCTTGATTGTTTCGAATATTAAATGGTTGCTCTGTGGTGTTTATTGTGTCTGTTCTTAAAAATTTTGTTGCTGAAATTTCTGAACCCAATATATTTAAAGAATCAGAATTTAATGCCGATCCGTAAAATTTTGGAGATAGGCCGCCATCGCCTATGTTGTTGATACTGGTAAGATTTACACCTGATTTAATAACTGGAAATCCATTTATAGATACTTTTGGAGTAAATGTGTCTTTGCTAATAATAGCTACCGGAGCATCTTCAACATAAAAAATAACTACAACACGAGTAATGTTGGTTGAGTCTACAATCTCTTCTACTAAAGGTCCGCTGCGTAGCCCTGTTGAAAATTCTGGGCCAACCAAAATCCATCTATTTCCGCTGAATACATACAACTGTTGATTATTTGTATCAACCCATAACTCACCTGTTTGAGACAATTCTAGAGAAGGAGCTGTATTAGATTTTTGTATATTACTGGCAGCTTTCCAACTTGTTCCGTCATATACTAGTAGTGTCTTATTAGTTGTATTGTACCACAACTGACCTTGTATCGGGTTTACTGGCTCTTGAGATTCATCGTTAGCAAAATTTTCTAGCAATTTTAGAAAATTTTCTGCTATGTATTGGCCATAACCTGTGACATTTCTTCCAGGAAATATTAAACTTGTTTCGGTATTGTTAGTACTGTCATTTACAACTATTGGCGGAACGTCATTATTAGAAAAATTAACATTATATGGCATACTTAGACCTCATTAAATCCAGTTAAACTTTGTATACGAATTGTATAATCTATTTGTAGAAGTCTATTCAAAGATTTCTGCACAGGGTGAAAAACCACATGAGTTAATAATTTTCCTGCACCGTTACTGCTGTAAGATTTTAATCCTAGTTCGTCAAATATAAAATTTCCAGACAATGTTTGACTGTTATCAAATGCCTCTTGGCCGTCGGGTTCTCCGTAGTCTAATAAACACGAAATTAAAATATCTGTATAAGTTGCACCGCTAATATGCCTAACTTCCATTTTATTTCGCACTGGGTCTGTGTTGGCTGTGGCATTTTGATCAACTATTTTTTGATATGTTTGATTGTATAATCCTGTATTTGTTCCAACAGTATTAGGTGTTAAATATGCAATTAGCCCAGTAGGATCTACTGTAGTTCCGCCAGATCCAAAAACCATTTCATAAATTATGCCCTGCCCTTGATTACTGAGGGCCTGAGCCAATGCTATGCTGATATTTTCATAGTGAATAGCATTTCTTTTATCAATGAATATTTCCTCCGTTTCGGGATCAAATATTTTGATATGTCCTTCAAAATGGAATCCTCCAACTTCGTTGGGGTTTTTAGGTGTATTATTCTGAGACGGTTGCATAGGGGTTTCTGTATTGTTCATAGTGTATTTATTCTGGCAATTCCGTTACCTTTTGCTTTAAGAATGTTGCAATAGGATTGGTATTTTCGGTTATTGTTACTCCGTTGCTAGCTGTAGTTTCTCCTCGATCATACCAGGTAGAACCTATTCTCCTTATAATTGTTATACGAGTACCAGCATTTACTGGATAGGTCAATCTTACATAATTAGACAGCCCATCAACGCTGAATTCCGCTGGCAAAATTTCATTGGAATTTAGACTGCTGGATCCTTTAAGTTCGGCGTAGCTTGTAATAGGATCTTTTTTAAGCCTGATTCCGCCAACAAAAACTTCTATTTCATCGCTTGGTCCATATGTATTTGGAATAAGCGGTTGTCCAGTTACGGGGTCGATGCCACCTCTATCCCAGGCGGTTCTGACTCCTTGCTTAGGTACAAATGTCAATGGCCCTACTAATATAGAACTGCCGTCACTGATAAAGTTGGTTTTTTCTTGTTGTTCTCTATAAGGAATATTTTCTGACAACCCAACATTTATTACATAACTGTTAATTTCGTGAACAGGCTTTATTGCCGTTCCAAAACTACCCCGTCGTAGTTGACTTAGTTTGTTACCAGCTTTGACAAAATATTCTATTTTTTCTCCATCGATTTCTATTATTCCAGGAATATTACGTGCAGGCACTGGATTGTCTAATTGAGAAGCATCGGTAACTTCAATAGATTGATCATAATAATTAAGAGTTTTAGACAACTTTATTTTGTTATCAATTGAATATCGTTTGTAATGATGAACATTCAGCATATCTTTAAAAATTTCATATGCCTGCGGTTTTTTATAAATTATTGATCCAAATTGAATTATTCTAATCTCATCTGTTAGCACAGTTGTATCTTTTATATAAACCAGCAACCTTGATAAAGACACTGAATAATCTTGTCCGCTGGTTAATCTTATTCCATTTTTGTAAACCCATACGTAACTGCTGTTAACAGGTTCCCTTGCTAATTTATAGTGACTCTTTCCTCCCGAATATTGATCTGAAATAATATCCATAGTTGGATATTCTGAGAACCAAGTTACTGTAAGAGTGTCGCCTTCGTTAATAGTAACTGCATTAGAAATTTCTATATCATTATTTGAGAATGAGTATTGTGTTCTTACATCATTTTCAATTTTTATTGCATCCCCTACTGTTAGGTATTGTGTAGAAATTGTAACGGTTGCTGTAATACCGTTGTATGTGTAGGCCACTAAGAACGGCAATAATTGATTATTAACATATACTTTGATATTATTAGAAGTAATTGTACCAATGGCTTCTTCTGGATCTAGGCCGAGCACAATCTGGTTGTTTGTTCCATCGTATATTTCATACGAAGTATCAACTCCTTTTAATAACACATTGTTCAACTCAACTATTGCAGAACTTTTTACAGAATTACGAGATAACGAAACAAAATAATCAAGATCATATTTTCTTGTACTTCCGTCAACTGTTATGATTTGTCTGTTTGTTCGAATTACTGATTGTAAAGAACTATCAGTATCCAGAGCAGATCCAAGACAGATAATTTTTACAGATTGGTTAAATTCTGGTTTTTCTGCAAACTCTACTAGAGTCTTGTTTCGAACGCCTAATACATCTGTACTGTTTACAAAACCTGTATCAATTTGATTACCATCGACTGTGACCACTATAGACTGTGTATCTTGATAATTTGCTTTTGTTAAAAAATACGAGGTATCGCCGTCAGCAATAAATTCTTGGTAGTCTAATATTTCAACACCGCCAACACCTATAGAAATAATTTCTATCAATGAATTTGCATCTGGGGCTGTAACAAATTCAATCTGGTTGGTAGTAAATAATATACTGTAATCAATACTGCTGTCCGTTGCTAAAATTCCTTGTCGGATTTTGTCAACATAAACGATTACTGATTGTGAATCAATTACTGATAAACCTATATCATAAACTCTAGTAGACCCATCTGAAAAATATCTAGTTGCATTAATTGGTGCTGCACCTTGTTTACTAATACTAAAAACTTTTATACTGATACTTTCTAATACCTGTCCAGGAACATTTTCTTCGGTAGCAGACACTTGATCAGGTGATATTAATTTTCCGCCGTCAATCTGTATTTCTTCTGCTAGTGTTCCTAGTGCAGTTGAATATGCTCCGGCGATAGTGTTAGGTGATATGTTAGTAGCGCCAGAAACTAATGAATATGTTCCTCCACTTATTGCAGTATCAATAATATTAGGATCGTTAATTGTAACAGTGCCGTCACTTTCAAAATCTCTAAATATTAATAGATCCCCAGGATAAGTGACTAGATAGTCTTCAAGACTAACCATTTTTGTTACACCGTCTCCGATAAACGTTGGCATTAACGTGTTAGGATATGGCGTTTTTCTACCGTTAGGTTGAACTGTGCTACCGTCGTAGAGATTAAAGTAAGGATCGTCGATTCTAATTATTGGATTGTCTGATACCGGCTTGTCATATACAACAACCGGCGATGTCGCTGTTCCCAATGTGTCAATAGATCCAGATCTTGGTGATCCTGCACGTTTTAAGTAGATAGAAATTCGTTGTCCGTTCTTCGGAGCTGTTGGTAGTTCTACAAAATTAGTACTACCATCAGTTTCATTTAATACAGGATAGTAAAAATCTTTGTTTGATTCTACACTGTCCCATCCGCCACTAAACCACGGTAATGCATCCCAACCTCCACTAACTTCAAATTCTGTACCTTGGATTTGTATTCCGCCATAGTCAATTCCTGTCATTAGTTGTTCTAGTGCCTTTCCTTTCATTCCTGAATTAGGATTGTAATACTTGTTTATTCTGTTAACACTGTCTAACAACTTGTCATTTTTGTAATAGGAAATTTTTATTACATCTCCTTTTGTAGGATTATTAATCAGTCTTAACTTGGCCTTAAGTAAACTGTATGAATCAGTTGTAGAGGTAAAATAACTAATTTCGTATTCATTATTAAACAGTATCTGATCATTTAAAGAAATATTAATTTCGTCCTTTTTTTCTGTAGGAGCATATTTTAATTCAAACACTGACGTAGTTCCGTCAACTGGTATAGATTCGTTTACAAATAATTCTTGATAATAGCCGTTTTTAGTTATTCTATCAAATTTAAGAGTTGTATCAAAAGATCTAATAGCAGAATTTCCTAATACAGGAATTGCTGTAGCAATATTCGAATTAGATCCATTTCCTCCAATCAATGAAATTGTTGGAGTAGTGATATAACCCTGTCCTGCAGTTAGCACTCTTATTTCAACTACTAAACCGTTAGCAATATATGCCTGGGCCGTAGCTCCCGAGCCGGACCCAGTAATTAGAACGCTAGGTTCAGATGTGTATCCGGCACCAGAATTACCTACAAGTATTTCTGTTATACCAAATCCTAAATTATCCTTCCAAGATTTCCACGGATATAGATCTTTTATATCATTAGTAGTATCTATAGGTAAAATTTTTCCAGAAGCTACTGAGTATTCAGGAGGCAGATCAAAGTCTGTAATCACTGAGCTGTACGGATCAGCCTTGGTGTATCTACTGGTGTATTCTCTAATAGTAGTTCTATAAGGTTTAATTTCTTCTATGTAATTTCTATAGCTGTCTAAATTATCGTTCTTGTAATTTGTTTTTTCCTCAAGACTGCCAACATTATGTATTGCATTAATGAAACTGGTTTTAAATGCCCAGTCTATATAATCTTGCTCAGCAAATGCATATCTTATCGAAGTAAAGAAAAGATCATTCCATAGCAGCGATAAATCGTTTATAAAAATGTCTTGTTTAATTGCTTGCAGTATAGTTCTAAGTTCTAGTGTTGGCAACAGATCATAGCTACCTATATCGTAGTTAGATGTTGCATCAAATCCTAAAGTTACTTTTGAACTACTATACAAATTAGAACTGAATACAATAGTTCCGTTTTGCCTAGCTATTAAATTATAATTTCCTAGTATAGATCCCAATCCTGATTGAGTTTTTTGTAATAGGGCCCAGCCGCCTGTGCCATATTCTTTTAAACGCAGTATGTCTCCTAATTCTATTTGAATAGTTGGTTCTTCATACAGATTTCCAATTTCTTTTACTATTCTGCTTACTGACGAATATCCAGGTGCATACCAGTCTGTATAACTCCAATATTTGGTTGTATCAAATCCCTGTGATGCTGATCTAAAAAAAGTTTTACGTATGTCGTCCCAACTATATATTGACCAAAATCCGTCAGCAGTTTCGTCGTTCCTTACTAGTACTGCAAACTGTCGTGCAGTAGCCGTAGCTGAAGTATATTTTTTCCCTCTAGCTGTAACTGATACTGATGATATTCTACCTTGATTGTCCAAAGTAGCAACAGCTTTTGCGCCAGTGCCATTGCCTTGAATAGTTATAGGTGGAACAATTTTATATCCAAATCCAGGATTTATAATATCAATTGTGTCCACTTCTGCATCTACAAGATTTACTCTAAGACTGGCTTGTGTAACTCTTAGTGTATTTAGAACTGTGAGATCAATGTATGTGTCAACAGCTTGATCATACAAATCTAAAGTAGATTCGGGAACACTATCCACTTGATTTAATCTTGTAAAATCAATTATGTCCGCAAAAGGTCGAGTTAACAAAATAGTATTGACTTTATCCAAAATAATTTTTAATATTTTGTTATTGTCTTTGAACATGCTTTGACGAGGTCTAAAAGATAGTCCATATTTTTGTTTCATTGGTAACTTTGGATCTGGTACAGTGTTACCTGATTGATCAAACCCAACTAGACTGTCAATCCATTTGGTTTCAAGATTTATGTTAGGCTCACTGCCGGCCATACCTTCGGTCAGTAGTTGATATTCTGTATGAACTATACCGTTGCTTGTTTTGGTATTTTTAAATTCAATGTTAAACAACGCTTTCTCAACGCGAAGTAATTGATCAAAATTATAAAATAAAAACTTATCTTTATCAATCAATGCTACTATAGGAATTCCGGACGATTGCGGACTAGATATTAAAGCAGATACTGATGCAGACGATAATCGTCTGCCCGACACATTTGCAGGAACTAGTGTTTTATTTTTTACCCAGAAATAATATCTAGTACCAACAAGCACTCCAGTTGAAGAATTATAAATCTCTTTGATACTATAAACTGTATCTTGAGGATATAACGGCTGACCTGATATTCCCTCAGATAGGCCTTCATTGGTGTCGGCAAGTATACTCCAATCCGACGGCAATAATAAAGACTCTACCCACTCATAGACATCAATGCTAGATCCATAGGCCATTTGATTCCAGTGCCCTTGTCTATAGGTAAGGTCGCCTTGTTCATATTCTATCCATTTTACCTTGCTTAGATCCCACCATAACTTACCAACATTTTTTTCAAACCATGCCTGATCAGCATCCACCACTTGTTCATCTGTACCTATAGTATAAGTAGCAGGGTCATAGACTGTTTTGTAGGTAATTTCTTGTTCAGCTAGGCCTAAGATTTTTAATTTGGCATGATCAATTATATCTATGTCTGCTAGTTTTATGCTGTTTTCAGGATCGTAAATTTCAATAGATTTAAATAGTTCTAGATTAGATCTTAAACCTTGCAAAGCTGTTACATTCCAGATTTGTATAAAAGGGTCTTTCCTAAATAATCGTGTCATTCCTCGACTGGTATCAAGTAGATTTTGATCAATCTCTGTCAATCGATATGTTGGGGATCCTGTTATAATTACAGATCCAACACAGTCTAAGCTATATCCGAAAGATTCAGAATTTTTTAAATCTGCTTCTAATTTTTCAGCTAGAATAAAGACGTTGTCTTTTCTTTCAAATACATATACCTGTCCGGTATATCCTTGATTTTTTGTAAATGTTGTAGAATTGCCGTCGAAGGAAGTGGCATTGCCAACATCAAATCTTACTGGCAATCTGTAGGGAGCATTTTTAGCTCCTACCACTATTCTTGTTGCAGCGGAATCAATAGATACTGCAGATCCAAACAATGCATTATTGTAATATTCAAAACTGTATAATTTTTGTGCTAACGAATACTCAGGCGTTTGTGTACTAGTTGTATTAAACACAAACACCGACCCTTGATTTTGAAATCTTACATCTGCTTCGGGGCAAGAAACTATTAGAACACTACCAGAGGCGTTGATGTCCATGGCGAATCCAAATCTATCACCGGCTGATATATCTACCGCACTGTTGGTTAGATTTAATTGTTCTATGTTTTCCGCTGTAATTACTTGTTGTAATTCGTAAACCTTATTGGCATTTCGTTTATAGATGTAAATTTTACCAGTGATTGATGTATTTTCGTTTGAAATCTGTTGCCAAAATTCGTATCCGTTTTCTGGCGGTTGATTTTTACTAACAATAGTGCTGTCTAATGCAGAATCTGGTAATGGATTTTGATCGAACGGTTCTACCAGTCTATAGTATAAACTGTTGCGTAATACCACATCTCCTTCTCTATATTCCTGATATGAAATCCAAGGACCTTTGTATCTGGTAAAATATTGACCATCACTGTTTGGAGATCCTACTACCAATATACTTCCGTCTTGATTCATTGCAAGACTTGTTCCAAATTCATCTCCAATTTTTACCAATTCAGAAATCTGATCAGGAGTAAAAAGCCCCACAGGTATTGTAGAGTCACTATAAGGCGTTGTAGAGTCATCGTCGTCCAACGCAATGTTTGTAGGCAACGAATTTTGAGTACTTATAGAATCTAATTCTATCCAATCTATAGTGTCTAATCTGCCTGCTTCGTTGACTGGTATGGAACTACCATCTCCTTGATGATCAACTATAGCTTGATAAAGCCTATTATCTTGCCATACTATAGATCCTGTTGGATAAAATTTTGTTCCGTCATAGATGCCTACATAGTTGGTATTTTCAAGATGCAACCATCCTCGAGTTTGAATTTCTCGATAGGCAATTGTCAAGGTAGCACCGCTTCCGTATCCTGGGATAGAAGTTGTAGATTTGGGGCCAGGACGAACTGTTGTAAATCTTCCACGATCGATCGGAGTGGCTGCTGTAACTATTCCATTAGCTATAGTTGCCAAGAAAGTTGCTGTTTGATTATCATAGGTCACAGTTAGTGTTGTTGGTTCAGTGACTGCTGGCCTAAAGGAAACAGACAATAGACAACCAGTAGACAACGAAGATCCGTCGGACGACTCGCTTGGTTCGGCAGTAACTAATAAAGGTGCTGAGGGTAAATCAATCCATAGTCCACGATTCAATGGAGTAACTGTTTTTACGCTAAATGCAACACTGTTGTCTCCAGGAATAAGTGTTTCTGTATCTACTTCTGCAGTAAATGTTGCAGTCTGACCTAGATACGTTATAGTTAACACTAACCCAGCTGATTCTGGATTGTACCCAATTCCGCCGTCGACAATTGTTACTGTATCAATTTCAAAAACGGTATAATCTGAACCTCCCGAAGCTACTTCTGCAGATTCAACTTCATTAATTGTAATTGTGTCATATTCATAAAGATATACTCTACCACGGCTGTCTCGAGCGCCAACAGCCGACACTGCCAAGAAATAGTTTCCTGAGGTAGAACCAATTGTTAGATTTGATCCAAAAAATTCATCTTGAGCAGGTCTAGGACTAACCACCGACAACGATTCAATCCATTGGTTGTTTACAAATTTATAGATAGTTATCAATCCCTGGCCAGCATACCCAGCAAATCTACCGGTGCTGTTTTCTTCTATCAATGTTGCAGGTATCCAATCAGCAGTATTAAATGTTATAAAAGTTGAGTCACCTAAATTAGATAAAGCATTCCCTGTAAAATCATTAACTGCTTTCCAAAGTTTTCCGTTATATAATACAATTTCTCCAGCAAAATAACTGTCTTTAGGATCAAAGTCTCCCATGAACTTGCTGGCAATAAAACTAGCATATGGCGAGCCTATTATTAAATATTCACCGTCGTCGGACGCGGCCATAGAAAGTCCAAACGATCCATTAAGTTTTGATCTTACAGGTGTTGGCGGTGATATAATTTGATATAATCTTAAGCCTTCGTCTGTTTCAACATAGGAAAAAACATAGCCTGTGGCAGGCATACTAGAAATAACTTGTTTTAATTTTTCTATATATAGAACCTTAGTGCCACTGCCAATTGGAGTTTCAATTCCGTATTCTATTAAATCTTTTCCAGAATATTGTTTGTTTTTTTCTATAACTTCCCATCGTTGATTTTCGTTTGAATCTACCCATAATTTGGTACTATTAGGCAATGCGGCAATTTCTGTTAGATTCAAATTGTCATATTTTTCTATTCTTGAAGATTTAAAAACATTCAAGGTTGTGTATACACTATCTGAAAATTCAGGGTTTAATTTTGAATCCGAAAGCTCTACGGTAATAGTGCTAGACGACACAGCTATTACTTTAAAAAATCCTTCTAGATCAACAATATCTTTTATTCCAACAATATTGTCAACTACAATGTCGTGAAGTCTGTCTAAGGCTATTACCACTGATAAATTATTTTTTGTAATTCCAATTATTCTTAACAATGGTAAGTTTACAAATCTCAGCACATTCCAAGACTGCTTATCAAATGTGATCCACACTGTTGAATTTTCTACAAAATTATTAATATTCAGCTGCAATAATTCTTCCGTGTTTTTTACTATAAAATCAACCTGATCCTGTCTAACATAGCCTGCTATTCTAGGCGAGGGGTCTAGATATTTTTGAGGCGTAATACTGGTTGTAAAAACACCATCTCTTGCTAGAGTAAAATTTTTAGAATCTATTCTGTAAATTTGATCAGTTTTTATATTGCTGATTTGTTCATCGATTATCTCCACTGGCTGTGGATTAATTTCTAGACTATTGGCAAATATTTCAAACTCAGTTTCGTTAATTTCAGCTAGATTACCTAGTCTACCTGATCGAAATGCCCATTCTTCGTTGACTATGATACTATCTTCATCAGTTTTGCTGAGTTTATCAAATATTTTGATAACTGCGTTTAGAGTACCTTTTTCTCGGATAAATCCCTGATATAGTTGAAACTGCACAACATCGTCTTGTGCAATATTCTGTAGATAGTCTCTAGTTTGATAGCCAATTAGATGTCGACCGAGATCACGCTGACTGGATCCTAGACCGTCAGAATCAAGATTATAATAGTCTTCAAATTGATTTATTTTATAATCAAAATTGGGAATCAATTGTTTTATAGGTGTGCTGTCTAACTTTGTCCAAAAGCTGTCGTTGAAATCTACTTGGCTGGTATGATTTTTCTTACAGGTCCAATTTATTGATTTAAAATTAACAATGTCTCCCAGTCTGTATTCGTAGAAGGGACTCCAAATTTGTATATTGACGTTGTCAAAAATAAATCCTGGACTGGTATAATCACCGTCCCAATCCACTGTGCGAAATCCTCGAGATTTGATACGATCTTGTCTATATCCTGTGGGCTTATTATAGATCACATCATTGAATACAGTAACATCTGAAAATATAGTTACGTGCTCTTTTAGTACAAAGTGCGCTTTAAAAAAATAAATTCCGTCTGATGTATTAGTTACTGTAATTGTTAAATTTTGAAAATCTCTATTAACATTTATAAATGCAGGCTGCAACGCAGTGCCGTCTGCTTTAAGTATCTGGTATGGATAAAAATTATCAAACAAATTATCTGCTACGCCAAGCGCAAAATTAATATCTACTTTAGATGCAGATGGGCTGATACTGATCAGCGCACCGACGTCCCAGTTGTGCTTGGTCCAGAACATAAACTCTTTGCTTGAGGTCAACCAGTCTTGTGATGTTTTATTATCCCTGTCATATTGATCAAATACAAAACCCTGAGATGATAGGTATTCTCCGTATCCTAATAAAAAATCTACTACTTTTTGTATATTTGGCAGAATTTCACCATAACTTAATACGTTGGATCGTAGTTTATAAAATGTTTTTCTGTATAATGCATTTACAGAACCAATCGTAGAGGGTTGAGGAATTTGTTTGAGATTGTCGGTATTAAAATTTGGGCCGCTGGTAAAACTTTTTATTGCTCTGTAATAGTTGTTACCGTTTTGAATACAGATTCCATTTCCATAGAATTTTTCTGGTTGCCATTTTACAATATCTTCGCTAACTCCGCCTACAGCAATAACTGAATCGCCGGGACTTTCAATGGCACGAAAGTAATTAAAATATGGGAACTGATTATCGTATCCTGAGATTTTCCATCCGCTGTCAGTTTTTTCTATCAACACACCACTATATGAGATTGTAGAAACCGGAGTACTAGAATTAAAAATGATTTCATAATTTTCTGGCGGTATAAAAATACTGCTTGATGAAGACTTGGGCGATTTACTATCTAAAAGATATTTTTGCTGTGTTTGATCAACAAATCCCGATAATCTTGTAGTTAGATTAACATCGATTCCTAAAATTTTATCCAGTAATAGTGATTCTTGTTGTCCTTGGCTTCTTAAATAATTTACAACATAGCATACTAGGCCAGCAGACTGTGAAACGCCTACAACAGGCATTTCAAAATTATCTAAGGTATTAAACACTCTAGTTTTTTTATTAACAGTTTGCCCTATAATATTTTTATCAAGTTTTGATATATCAAAACAATCATTGATATACCTAAAAGGTTTAAGTAGACAGAGGGCTTTGATTAAAGCAAATGGCCATTCTGAACTAGCTCTCCATCCGTATTCTACTGGGGCCGCATCGCCTAATTTAAAGGCTCCAGTATTGTTAATTAGACTGAAATTTTTAGCTAGACCAGAATCTAAAGGACTTAACAGATTGCCCAGGTCGTCTGTTGGGATGTGTGATAAAATGCTGGCTCTTTTATATCTATCATAGATACCGGCTCGATCGCCTTGTCGAACTATTCCATCTCTTAAATCTTCCCAGAGAATTAAGTTTCCTCGAGTATACGGAGCTGGACCGTATTCACTTTCCCACCATGTGGGCTTTTCACTAAATCCTAACATTTCCCACGGACACTGATGCGGTCGAGTAGTGTCATAAACCCACTGATATACTCCTCTCCAGTAGCCTGGCAAACTCTTAGTGCCAGTTGAGTCTGTCATATTAGAGTAGGTGTATGTAAAACTGTTTTCAGTATCAAGATACTGATTAATTGTGTAATTAATATTTGTTCCACTTATCCATTTTAAGAAATCCTGAGCAACAATAGCATCAACAAAATCTTTTGAGTATTCTGCATTTCCATAATATCCACCTAGTGTTTCATCGATGTTGAAAATAGATTCGTTATACTGAGACTTTATGTTGTTGTAGATTCTTAATTCTAGTTCTAAAAGAATGTCATCTCGATAGTCGCCAAATGCTTTTGTGATACTGCCGTCGTGACCTCGAATAACTTCTATAGGTTCAATATAAGTATCGTCAATAAATTTGCTAGGTAGGTATTTTTTGTACAGGCCTAGACTTGTAGGAGTAAAAGGTATAAAATTAAAAGAGGTAGAAACATATTCTCTAATGACAAGTATATCGCCTTCTACAACTGGTGTTAGAAGCGTTACATATGATGCGCTTTCTGAAAACTGATAGTCTTTGCCATGTATTAACTGCTGTTTGTTTTTGTAAAGATATACCGCCTTACGACTCAGTGCGGTTAAATCAAAATAATTTGATAATCTAAAATTGTTAATATTGATATCATCTACTGTATATACAAGTTCAGTATATGCTCCGCTTCCTATCATGTCAGAATCAACAAATGCTGAATTTTCAGTTTTAGCTTTTCCGTATTCAGAAATTATTTGATCAAGGGATTCTGCAGGATCATCATTATAGAGTACTTCTTTTGACAATTCAAAAAATTTATTTTTAAAATCAGTATATGCCTGAAGTGCATATTCTATTGATTTAATAACATTGATCTGTCTATCGCACAACAGAGTAATAGCTAAAGGTGCAGTTCCTGCATGTTTAACAAATCTTCTACCATTATTTTGATAGCTGTCAATGTCTCTAAGATTACTAACTCCCGGATATATTCCAACAAAATTATCTGATAGTTCTAGAGCTGTGGTTACATGGTCAATGGCCTGGCCGAGAGTAAATTTTTCAATGTTTTGATTTAATGGATTTTTCTCAAGTCCGATCGGAATTTCATAATAACCTTGATTTGGTTCTGCATTTGAAAATATTTTGATTACAACTGCGTCGTCTGCAAGAAAATCTTTTGCAAAAACAAAAGTACCGTTATTGGCTATTCCTTCATTGATATTAACCAAGCTGTTTTCTAGCCTAACTCCGTTAACATAAAATAAAATTTTTGTAGCAGCAATATCTAGTGTATTCCAATCAACTGTGTTAAATTTTACTGTGTTAGTCTTAGCCTTGATTGTTATACTATCTAAAATTGGTTGAATGTACTCTTTGTTTGAGATTTGCCAACCATTAGCGTATTGATTAGTTTGGTTTAATTTATAAAATCCTTCATTTATTGCCTTTACAAACGGAACTTTATTAATCTGATAGGTAAACGTCTGTGAATCCCAATTAAATAAAAATTGAATATCTCCTACATTATCTATATTAAGATATTGAAGACTTATTCCTAATTCAGTATCTACTATGCTATTTCCTTTGGCATAACTTAAGATCTCGCTGCCCGAAAATGAACTAGTAGGATAAGATTCTACATTTGAGAAACTAATCCCTGTACTGTCAAATGCATCAAATAGTGGTTGCTGTTGTACCTTTGTTTTTTCTTGACTAGGTTTCCAACCAGTACCATTAAAATAAAACATTTTTCCTCGATTTTTTAGGCCTCTGCTAATTAAAACTGTTTCGCCAATAGTCGATACTGCATCGAGCGAATCAATCAATGTTATTTGAGAATTCAAAGCACCTGTAATAGGATCGGGATGTTGTATAAATTTTACATTGTATATTTTGTTGTTGGCTAAAGAATCTGTATCGGCTGTGATTAATACTCGAGCTCCTTCGAATAATTCTTCACCATCAATATTATAACCTTTACTGCCTTCTATTATTGAAAATACATCTGAAGTAAAATCATCAATATAATCAACTGTAGTTTTAGCTATTGAGCCGTGCTGATATAATTGAAGGCCTGCTATAAATTCTATAATTGGACGTTTAGCTCTTGAAGAATCAGCACCATCAAAACTAGTTCCGTTGTAGGTATGTGCCTTGTTTAATACAGATATATGGAACCAACGATTATAACGACTCCAAGGATTAAGATCGGGACTAGATCTGTTTATGGTAATATAATCTTTATCTACTGGATAGGCAGATGCATCATCAAATGGTTCTGTATCAAATCCCGAATTATCAAATAGGATTTCAGGAATATTTTTACTAATCAACGGTACTACTAGATCTGTAAAGTTAACAAGAGTAATAGCCGTGCCTACTCCTTCTACCAACCATTTATTGTTGGCATATTTTGTTGGGGTGATATTTCCAAAAAATTCAACAATTAATCCGTTAGTAAACTCTATACCGTTACTAGAAGTATAGGTAGACTTTCCTAATATTTCGTCGTCAACATTTATTTTAGTATTCGAATCCATATCGGATATGATAAATCTTCCAAGCCTATCAGGGTAAACAGTGCTCTGATAATACAACACATCAGGTGCATTGTAAGGTACTTCAAATGTTAGTGTACCGTTACTAATTCTGTTGTTTACGATTCCTTGATTATAGTCCAGTGCTCCTTGTACAAATACATCTTCAATAAATTCCCAGTCTTGTGAATTTAATGTTATGCTGCTACCGTCAGCCGGTGATATCTGTATTTTTGCTTTCCACAATTTTCCGTCATAGATAACTACTTGACCTGCATTGTATGGTATAATAGGATCAAAAATCAAAGAGCCAGTGTCATAGTAACTTCTTATTACAAATGCTTCCCCTGGTACTGATATGTTAAACTTATAGGTCTGCCCACGGTACAGATTAATGGTAGGATTATTTGTTAGGCCGTCTGGTGTAAAAATCCAATTGTCGCCAACGCCCTGTCTAACTTTAAATGTGCTGACAATCGTTGCTGCCTGGCCTAAAACTCTTACAGGAGGCGGGCCGTTTGGTACCCAATAATATTGTCTAAAATTAGTAAACTTGTCCCAGTCAACAGGAGGATTCCAACTAAAATGATCTGCTTCAGTTTCTAGGCTATCGTTTTCGTTTTGATTATTAAAAAATTTTAGCTGATTTTTAAAATCTATATAATCGTAGAAATTTGTTATTCTTGAATTTTCATCGCGAATCACAACGCCTGGTTCTAGTTGATATCTGGAGCGAAGCGTATTATTGCTGTCAAGGTAAATGTCTTTGCCGTTATATGTTTTACCAAATCTACGGCCAACATAACCTACAGTTTTTTCTAGAACTCCAGGTTGTATCAAAGGATCAACTACTCCTGCTAAAAATTTAGCATTGGCGTCCGTTTGAAAAATCTGTGGCAATAATTCTACTGCACGTCTAATTGGTAGTTCACTATCTGGAAAAATATTTTTTGCCATCTTACACCTTAATATGTACTAGAACTGACTGAAAGAATCGATGTTCTAGTTTCAACTGCATTTATAGCTGTTACAATTTCGATATCGTCAACTGTTGCTCCGCTAACAAATATTTCATCTGATCGACTTTGTATTTCAAATAAACTACCAAACGACTGGCTGAGTTGCCTAGGAACAATAGTCATGTTACTGATATCAGGCGAAACTGCATTTGTAATAAAGGTAATTAATTCGCTAACATAAAACCTGTCCCCAAAGTCCCAATTTTTAATATCAAAAAAAGTATTAATTGAATTAATAATACGCACTTTAAGATCGTTGTCATTGATTGTTTTGTATGGATTTTTGACAACTTTAAACACAGCCTGTAAATTTTCATCTGCCAAAGCACCAAACAATACTTTATAATTTGTTGTATGATAAACTATTTCGTCACTGATGGATTTTATAGCATTAAGACTTGTACCAAAACTTATGCGTAAGCTATCGGAACTTGGAGCTTCAGGTTTTACAGCAGCTCCTGCAAGATAATTTCTAAAAGCAGTATCGTATGACCGCGTCAACAAAAATATATCAACAATATTGCTAACGCTAGGATCAATCCTTCTGTCAACGTTTGCATTGTGAATGTAATGAAATTTTAATTTATCTCTTCCTAAATTAGCTTTATAGTTGCTTTGCAATTCTAAAATTTTAGAGTTATTAGAAGACACTACTACCTTTTTAATTCTATCTTCATTGCTGTTGTAGAAATATATAAAACTGCCTTCTGCATAGTCATCTATGTTAATATTACTTTCAGTGGGTGTGGCGGTAATAATTTTTGTTGAATTATCAATAAATTCAAAAATTTTATTTCCTGCTATATCAACTGTTTCTTTAAAAAATAAAAATTTTTCTTCTGCATTTTCAGTTTCAGAAAAATCCGCACCTACGATTTCTTCAAATGCATCTGGATCATCTATTATTCCGTCATCGTCAGAATCAGCAAATGAAATTTTGATTTGATCAGCTGCCTCGTATCCATCTTCGTATCTAATAGTATCGCTGATCTCAAATGGGATATCTCTAGTCAATGCATTAATTTTTGTAAAATCTGTATTAATTCCTAGAATTTTAATTTGATCTTTTACTGTTTTTCCGGTTACTGCACTATATGTTTTTTGATTTGTGTCAAGATAAAATCTATTCTCACTGATACTGCCAAATGCGTAGTATAGTCCTCTTACTCGTATATTATACCGGTCGCCTTCTTTTACAAAGGCTATTAGCCAAGATGCATCGATTGAGCTATTAGAAACATCGCCTGTTTTTCCTAAATTAAAATTTATGGTGGTATTCAAATTTGAAGACGTTATGATTTTCCAGGCCGATTCAACGTAGTCGTATCTTAGACCAAAATTTAAATTATTCAACATGAAATTCACTATTTCATTTTCTAACGCTGTAGGCAAATTGTTTACAAATTTAGGTATTATTCGAGAAGCCACTGCTCCTGAAGGAATTACATCATTAAATTCAACTGGGCCAAGGCCCGACACTAGAGCGCCACGATTGGAATTGGTACCGTCACCTGCTACCTTAGTGACTTTAGTCCAAATATAAGATTTGTAATCAGCATCTTGAGAGGTAGTATCAACTAGAACTATTTGACTGTCTTTGAAAACATTTTTTTTACCGGCAACTGTTGAAGTAGGAGGAATAAATTTTATTAATGATCCCACTTTGGCATACTTTAATGTATTAGTTGTATAGGTTCCGCATTTTAACAAAGCATTATCTATGGTGTTAATAAAATAACCGGTTGAGTTATTAATGTCTTTAGTTACCTGTGTCCAGGCTGTGGTTTGATCCACAAAAACAATTTTGTTGTATTTTGTAAAATAGAAGTTGTAAACTTCAGTGTTTGTGAATAGTGGTTCAATACTATTTCTTAAAAAATTAATTATTTCTAATCGATTAGAATATTTAAAATTTAACGTTTTTTCATTTTCTTCTTTATAGATAAAACCGTCAGTGGCGAATACATTTACAGAACTATATTTTCCGCTAACATCTATAATGTCAAAGTTTCTTGAAATTCCGCTAGAAGTTCTGTTTATAGACTTGACCTTTAAGATATCCTGAGAAGCGCCAAAAGGTGCCAAGTTGTAATCTTCACCTGTGATCATTCTGTTCTGCGTATAATATACCGCAGGTGCATTGGCTCTAATTGAAGCAACGTCTTCAGACCCTGCGGCGGATGTCACTGAAGTTTTTAAACTGAGACTGATTGTGAGAGTATGTTCTACTCCTTGCTTATTGGCATAAGGAATAGAAACGTTTATTCCTCTCATTTCTGTTGGGCTGATTGTATACACTAATCCATTACTGACTCTGTAATAGAATCTAAAACTTCCTTGAGGTAAATTTCCGTAAACTCCATCACCAAACAGAATATCTACTCTGTCATTGTTTTTTGTAAGGACTTCATAGATATTTCTTACATTGTTTGTAACACTGTTATAGGCAATGTTGTTTCCTACAAGAGATGATACTCGTGTCCATTCCGCTTGTTGTGTACCTGTTGTATCTAGGCTGAATAGCCATAGATCGTCATTGTTGATGTTTTCTGCGTCAACTGCTACTTTTTCATTAGTGGTTGGAACTGCAATAGCAAAATCTGCCAGCTCTAGACTACCTTGCTTAAACATTAAAAAGAAACCAGTGTTTGAACTTCCTGCACCACGAGAATCGTTTTTGTATATAAAACCTAACTCATTTTTTGGCACTGGTGGTTCTTCGTATATATTTTCTTTATCAATAAAACTTGTGCTCACAACCTCAAATGACATGCCACGGCCAGCAACTGTTTTTGTATAGGCAAATAGTGGCACATCTGCCAACAACGTTCTAAGTCTGTATTGTTCAGTTGGTATAGTTTGTATAATTGCAGATCCCTGACTACGGCCAAATTCAGTATTATCACTCATTGCCGCATTTAGTACCAAAATAAATTGTTCTAACCAGTTTATGTTTGTGGGATCATTCCAAATAATAGTCTGTGATTGTAGATTTTTTCCGTTGCTGTCTAATAGATCTTCTGTGGTACTTACAGTGTCAAATTTTAACAGGCCTGTTGCTGCAATATTTCTCTTGGCATTGTAACTCAGCATACGTGCTAGGCGTAGCACACTTTCTTTTCTTTCAGCTAGTTCTAAAAAATTTTCTCTACTTGCTAGATCAATACGAAAACTTATGCTTTGACCAAGGAATGCCACTGCATCAATTAATGCCAAGTATTCTGAACTTTCTATATAATCGTTGAAATCTTCTGGATAGTTTTCACGCAGATACGTGATCATTACTCTACGTAAATTTTCAAAATCATAGCTTTTAAAATCAGCATTTTGAAAAGTCTGATATATAGTTTTCCAATCTTGATTAAGTATCAAGTTAGTTTGTCTTGTTGTGGTTGACATTCGTATCCAGTTCCTTTTTAGTATTTAATCAGAAAAAATAACTGGTCATTTAATGATTGAATTGTTTTTATCAAAGTCAAAGGTCATTCTTTCATTAACGTTGAAAGGAATATAAACTATGTCAGCTTCAATGCGTATTCCTTGATCAGTTGAATCTACCAGCACTGCATTAATGGCAATTCTAGGATCGTAGTTAATGATATCTTCAACATCTTTAGATATAAGAGTTTTTACTTCATCGGTGAAATTTTCAAAAAGCATATCCCAAATAATAGTTCCAAAATTTGGGTTTTCTAATTTTTCACCTTTGCGAATATAAAAATGATTCATAATATCTTGTTTAACTAGATCTATATCATACAGTTTAAAATTCTTTTTAGATTCTAACGAACTAAAACCCTTGTAGGTGAATGCTCCGTTATCTCTATCCCCTACGCTGGCTTTGTTTTTTGCCACAGTTTTTTGATTGTATAATTTTGCCATGTTTATTCCTTAGTCTACATCTCTATCAGTTTTATCTGGTTGTAAAAATTCTGGGGCATTAGATTCGTGCAATTGCCAAGGTTCGTGCATGGGCACTCGCCACATTAACGTCTTTAATTTTTCCTCTGATTGATATCTCTTGTTCTTGCCCCAACCAACTGTAATATCAGTTACTGGTACTTCATGAAGTGACAACGGCTCAATGGCGTTGGCTTTATCAGATGAAGAGGCGGTAGGTCCATTCATGTCAATTCTGCTGGCAGTTTCTTTATATCGACCTCCAGCTTTGATATCCATTGTGCCCGAAGCTGTATTTTTAAAATTACCGCCTGAATTAATATCAAAATTTCCCGAGCTGGTTATTTTGGTGTTAGCCCCAACAACGTGTTCGTATTCAGCACCTATAGTAAGTTTCCCGTCTTTGCCAGCAGTGATTAAAAAATCTGTAGCTATATCGGCTTGTAGTCGTCCAGAGGCTGCTCGCATATTGATATTTCTGCCAGCTTCAAAATTGATATCTCTATCAGCTCGTATATTCAAATCATTTTCAGTGTGAATAGACACAGAATCTTTTGCATAAATGTCTATTTTACCGTTGCTGGTTAGTTCTATCCAGGCTGTGCCTTTGGAGTTGGCAATATAGATTAAATCTTCTGTATTGTGAAGCAACAACTGGTGTCCGGTACGAGTGCGTACTCGAAAATATTCATTAGCAGGAATTGTAGGCTCGCCTTTTTCTCCTTCAAGAGTATCTGCATATTCTCTAGGACCTTCTCCTGCAGGTTTTTTTCTTTGATACTGATCGTCGCCGTCATCAAATACTAATTGGGTTCCGCCTAGTCTACTCACAAACACCGGAGCAGGACTTTGACTTTGTTTTGTACCTATACTTTTTTTCAATGCTCCTGGACGGCGATCTAATGGGCCTGGAGTGCTTATGCCAAACACCATGTTTGGTACGGATCTTCTAGAAGTAGATGTTGTTGCGCCTCTAATGTCGTCCTCTAATAGTCCCTGTTCTAGAAATCTATCAGCTATAGGATGCACTGGTTTTTTTATTTTATCTACCGCCATGTTCTTGTCAAGGGCGTTGGCGGCTCTGTTTATTTCTCCTACTGGCAGTGGTTGTTTTGTATCAAATTTTTCTTTATCACTGTCAGAAAGATCAACATCTGTAGATGCACCAATTGCTGGAATCATATTATTGGTAAATCTACCTGGCACACAACTGATCCAATATCCCTGTGCGGGATCACCGTCTACAAATGCCACAAGAACAGTTACTCCAACGTCCGGTGGAATAAACCACATCCCGTAACTTTTTTGTGTGTCATTAAAATCTGTTTTGTTTTGCCCCATAAATTCATAGGCTGTTGAGCCATAAAATGGGCTGGCAAACATTACCGAATAGGTTTGATTTACATCACCTATTATGTTTCCGTCTCTTCTTAACAGTGTGACTTGGAGGCCTCCCATAAATGCTGGGTCAAGGTGACTGATTACCCTGGCCAGGTATAACCCTGCGCCCATGTCTCTTTTTCTAGTATTACCTAATCTTTTTTCAGTAGACAATTTATGCTCCGGCTGCTATAGCAGCATCAACAACAGATGACACATCTTTTTGTTCTTTTAATGTATACAACAACACTTGAGATTTGCTTATATTACTTTGTCCTTCATAGGACTGAGGCTGTCCAGTCATCCTAATTAATTTTAAAGTCTGTTGAAAAGTTCCAGCACTAAATTTGTGACCACAGCTGACTACTTTATAAATTCCGCTGAATGGACTTACTATTTCGCCTTTGGGGAAATTCCATAGACCACCTTGGCCAGTAGTGCCTAAATTTGGTTCTATAGGTGTTCTAAAAGTAACATAAACATAAACATCACTGCCTTCATAATTCATTGTGAGATCACCGTTAACTTGCGAGGAAGGTCCTTTGGGTGCAAGATAATTGCCTAGTCCAGTATCAACTAACCAAAATGGATCTCCTAGAATATCAATAGTTAAGTTGATAAGATCTGCAGAATTATTTAAAAATGCATTTTGAAAAGTATCTGCTACTCTTCTTTCGGTACTTACATCTCCTGATCCGCCCGAAATTGGCGGTAGTCCGGCTGCTTCGTCTGGTTTAACTGACTTACTTCCAGTGACCGATGAGGCAGTTTCTGGTTTGCTTCCAGTCTGTAGTTCTGCTTTATTGGTTTTTTCTTTCCCAGACTCATTGGTATCTTTGCTTTGATTGGTTGCAGTCTGCTCCGGAGGAGAAATAGGGCGGCCTGTGTAAAACATATTGTCTATGTCTATGTCAAACTTTAAAACATCAAGGTTTAATCCGGTGTATATGTAATCGTACTGCTTGGCAATGATTTTTTTAAGTTGTGAAAGTCCAGGTGAAGCGGCAGTGGGATTTTTTAAAATATCACTGTGAACTTTAAATGGTAACACTCTAAAGATTATCCTTTTAGCGTACTCATTGCGTGTGATATCAAAATCTAATAGCTGTATTTGAACATCAATTCTAAACCACTCAATTTCTCCAGTACTGGGATTTATGTTTTTTTCAACAATGGCATTTTTAGCATAGTTACTGCTTAAAACACATTGAGTTATAATATCAGTTAACGATTGCCCCTGTGCAAATTTAAATTCTCTAACACTAGGATCAATGGTCATTTTATTGCGCTGAACTAGTCCTGTTTTTTCATCTCGTACATCACCTTCTAGACTGCTTACATATGTTCCGCCAGAGTTTACAGTGAATCCCATGGAATTTTTATCTATGCCTAGTGGGCCTTCTCCAAAATTTGAAGATTCTTTTGAATTAGATCCAATATCTTGATTTTTAATTTGAGACGGGGGCGCAGAGGCTTTGTCTAGGGAAGTTCCTAATTCAGGATCAAGTCCAACATTGTCACTGGGATCAGTAGGAAAAACTATCAAATACTTGTTGGGAATTCCACCTTGTTTTTTTACAGAGTTTATTTCTCTTTCATTAAGCACTGAAACTAGACTTCTAGGGCCAGCTGCTAACAGTTCTTTTAGAGTATCTCCAACAATAGCAATATCCGAAAATGACTGATTTAGAGTATTTGAAAATCCCTGATGACTATAAGGTATACATTCGCATTTGTAATTGCTGCCGCCTTCATTTACACTGAATTTTACTTTTTTAAATTTTACCGTCCAATATCTTGCTAGCTGATCGGTGCTGGCAAAAACATTACCGTCGTCTGTGAATCCTAAAAATTCAAGTTTTAGAAGATAGGGAGCATTATCTAGATAACTGGCATATCCAGCATTTATAGCAGCTACCTGCATGCTCTGCAACAGCAGTCCCATACTATAGGGCTCATATATATCAAAACTAAATGACACAGCATTGGTGTTTCCAGTTTTTTCTGAGGCAGCAACAACAGTATGCATTTGAAAATTATCTACATAATATTCAGGAGAGCCGTTTACTGTATTTGTACGGTTACCTCCAAATCTGCCAGCAGATGCAAAAATTATAGATGATTGAGTTTTGGCACCTGTTTTACCGTTATAAGAATCGTTTAACCATATGGATGGATTTTTTCTGTATGATGTAGGATCATTGAACTGCTTAGGTGTAAGGCAGGCCATACTCCACAACGGCACATAGCTGGCAAACTTGTGTAAAGGATTGGCATACGGCGGACCACCTGCGGCTGCTGCTCCTGCTGGCGAAGCCGACGCAGAATTGTCTCCTGACTCTTTGGTTGTGTTGACTGTGGCACCTATGTTTTGAGCGGATGTGATTATCTTTGCTATATTTTGAGGAATCATATCATACTCCTAGATACTTTTGAAGATTTGATTTCTTAGGGCAAAAAATTTTTCTTCCTGGTTCAAAATCATAGATAGGATCTCTAATTACGTCCATATTGCGTTGAGCAAACACCCACCATAATTTAGGATCTCCATAAAGGTCATAGGCCAAAAGGTCGGGCCTATGTCTGTACTGTCCTTCAATGGCATACAAGAAATCGTCAGGTTCTGCCGGAACTGGACGTATTTCTAACAATTCAAGATAGAGATTGTTTTGTGGTGTATTGGCCCAAGGAGAAGATCTTTTATACTCGGCCATTTAGATACTTCCTACAATTGAACCGTTGGCATAATTTTTTAAGTTAAACTCTCGAAGCTTTGTTCTATTATAAATCGGTGATACTGTTACTGAAATTTCACTTAATACGGGAACCCAAGTTGATGAAGCATTATACCTAGTGCATTTGATATAATTGACTTCTGGAGGCAGCGTTACGCTGAACGATTTTATAATAACTGGAACACTGTTGAATACTCTTGATCCATATCCAGAAAGATTACAGATAACTGGCGGATTTCCAACGTTGTCCCCTGAACCAAACCACATCTTGGTTGCTGTTTTAAAAAATGTTGTTGCTTCAATCCAATACTCTGCATCTGTTGCAGTTTCTGCAGAAAACTCTCCAGTGATTGTGATATCATCTATTTGACTGTTTTTATATGCCTGAAAGGGTTGATTGCTATGTACAGGATCGATTGGTGTATAATTTGCTTTAGAGGACACTGTGACGCTGGGAGTGTAGGGCCATACTACACCGTTGGTACTTTCCAATCTTTCAAACGTACCTTGACCAAACAATCCAAAATTGCAATTTATTCTCACACGCCAATCATCGGCAGTCCCAGGTTGAATTGCTACAAAAGCCCCTTGTTGTTTAAAAATTTCACCTCCACTGGGCAAGTTTTTTGCTCGGCCTAGACTGAGTATATTGTTAAGAGCGCCAGCGGCGCTGGAAATTGAAGTAGCCAGTGACTGTAATCCAGACCCGAGACCACCTGCTGACAATCCTAGTTTGCTGATACTGGCTCCAATGTCAGCAGCTCGATTTGCTAGGTCTCCTGCACTAGGTAGACTCTGTGCAAGATTTGCCACATTGCCTAACGCTGTTTTTGCAAATCCAGCAATTTGATTAGCACCGCTTTGAAGATCACCGGTCACGCCGCCAAGAGGACCTACACCGCTGTTTAACGCTCCTCCAAGTTGACCTACTTTTGTATCTAAATCAGCTTTGAGCGAAGCAAACTGTTCCCCTACTGCAGAAACATTGGCTGAATTTGTAACCGAGGATACAGCTTCAGACACTGATGCAATAAGTTTTGCTTGCGGATTAATTGACAATGGCATAATAAATCTCCGTATACTCTATTTATTCTTGAAAAAATGTGCTATAATATAAGTAATAGGAGAACTCATATGATAACTACTGTACCTAAAATCAAGTACCTAACTAATAAAGATTTACTAAAAGAAATACATTTAAGCAAAAATACCTACTGTTATTTTGAAAAACCCGAGTACGCAGATTATGATTTAATTGTACCTGATTTATCAAAGATCAACATACGCACGATTGCAGAAGCCAAAAGAAACAAAGCAGCCAAATTGTCAAAGTCTGCACAAGAGCAGGCACAGCTGGCAAGCGGTAAAAAAATGCCTGCTAAAGAATTTGAAGTTGACTACAAGAAAGTGGCAAAAAGTGATCTTGTATTTAGAATAATGACGTTTGATCATATTCCCCTGGCTCCTGGTCGTAAAAAGACCTTGAAGAATACTGCTGACAGTCACGACAAAGTAAACTTTCCTCCTTTCCAACATTGGAAGTTTGATGACAGCAATAACTTGGTGTGTGTAGGTAAAAGCCACTGGAAGGGCGATTTAATAAATGGCGCTTTTAATAAAGAACACGGAAAAATGACCAACAATCTAGCTCGTATGTTTTTAAAACTATGCGAGCGATATGCTACAAGAGGTAACGTTCGAGGTTACACCTACAACGATGAAATGCGTGGTCAGGCCATTCTACAGCTAACACAAATTGGTCTACAGTTTGATGAATCAAAATCTGACAATCCCTTTGCCTACTACACGGCCGCAGTTACCAATTCATTTGTTAGAATCATCAACATTGAAAAACGCAATCAAAATATTCGTGACGATATTTTAGAAATCAACGGAATGAATCCCAGTTGGACTAGACAAAATGCGTCAAGCGGTGGCGGTGGAGGCGGTGCTGTGAGTACTGGATCTGTAGATGGTAGTGATTGGGATTGACCTAGCTGTTGTAAATGTGTTACAATAACTAAGGAGATTCTATGTCATTATTCAAAAAAGTAGCCTGTTTCACTGATATTCATTTCGGATTAAAGTCCGGTAGTAGAACGCACAATCAAGATTGCGAAGATTTTGTCACTTGGTTTTGTGATACTGCCAAGGCACAAGGTTGCGAAACTGCAATCTTTCTAGGTGACTGGCACCACAATCGCAGTACCACTGATGTGAGTACTATGAATTATACTGTGTCAAACTTAGAAAAACTAAGTCAGTCGTTTGAGAAAGTATATTTCATTCTAGGCAATCACGACTTGTTCTACAAAGACAAACGTGAAATTAACTCTATTGAGTTTATGCGATTGTTCCCTAACATTGTGCCTATTAAAGAAACGCTAACTCTAGGCGATGTTACTATTATGCCTTGGCTGGTTGAAGACGAATGGAAAACTATTCCCAACATCAAGAGCAGGTATTTGTTTGGACATTTGGAGTTACCTAGTTTTTATATGAACGCCATGGTGCAGATGCCTGATCACGGAACAGTTCAGCGTTCACACTTTGTCAACCAAGAATATGTGTTTACTGGCCACTTTCACAAGCGTCAGCAAGGCGGCAATATTGTATACATTGGCAATGCGTTTCCGCATAATTATGCAGACAGCGGTGATGATGAACGTGGCATGATGATTTTAGAATGGGGCGGCAAGCCAGAATATAAAACCTGGCCAGGACAACCAGTTTATCGTACCTATAAACTCAGTCAGATCATTGACTCTCCAGATAAACTGTTGCGTGAAAAGATGCATTGTCGTGTTACCATCGACTTGCCTATCAGCTTTGAAGAAGCAAACTTTATCAAAGAACAATTTATTCCGCAGTATAAACTGCGTGAACTCATGCTAATACCAGAAAAGGTAGAAGTAGAATCCAATCAGGTTCCTATCGATATTAACTTTGAAAGTGTTGATACTATTGTTATCAATCAAATATCTGCCATTGACAGTGACTCCTACGATAAAAATATGCTATTGAGCATCTACAGCAACCTATGATAAAAATTCAAAATTTAACCGTGCGTAATTTCATGAGCGTGGGCAATCAAACTCAGGCTATTGATTTTGACAAAGGGCAACTGACTTTGGTCTTAGGCGAGAACTTGGACTTAGGTGGTGACGACAGCGGTGCTCGTAACGGTACTGGTAAGACCACAATTATTAACGGCCTTAGCTATGCTATCTACGGCAACGCCCTAACCAACATCAAGAAAGACAATCTTGTTAACAAGATCAACAGCAAAGGCATGTTGGTCACAATGTCTTTTGAAAAGGACGGAACTACCTATCACATCGAGCGAGGTCGTAAACCTAATGTGTTAAAATTCACTATCAACGGTTCAGAAATGAAATCCGACGATCAAGACGAAAGTCAAGGTGATAGTAGAGAAACACAAAAAGCCATTGAAGAAGTGTTTGGTATGAGCCACGATATGTTTAAGCATCTTGTGGCACTGAACACTTACACAGAACCGTTTCTTAGCATGAAAGCAGCTGATCAACGTGCAATTATTGAACAGCTATTAGGCATTACTCAACTCAGTGAAAAGGCTGAATCTCTCAAAGAAGCAATACGCATCAGCAAAGACAGTATCAATTCTGAAAATACCAAGATCGAAACTATTAAAATTTCCAATGATCGTATTCAACAGAGCATTGATGCTCTTGAACGCAAACTTAAAATTTGGGACGAACAAAAGGAAACATCACTAGCCAATCTAAGCAAGGCCATTGAACGGCTACTTGACATTGACATCGATGTGGAAATTGCAAATCAACGAGCACTAGTTGAGTGGAACAAAAATCAGAAAGACCGCAGTGCGGTCGTATCCTTGATTGCCAAACAGACTGCGGCTCTAGAAAGAGAGCAGCGCAGTTTAGAAAAAGCACAGGCAGAGTTAGTATCGCTTGCAGAACACAAGTGTCACAGTTGCGGACAAGATCTGCACGATGAAAAACATGAAACTATGATGACTGCAAAAGCCCGACAGGTCACAGAATTTACAGATGGAGTTGCTGTACATCAAACAGAATTAACTGATCTCAAAGCAGCACTAGATTCGCTGGGCGTGGTCGAAGCATGTCCTTCTGTTACCTATGACAGTCTAGAACAAGCATTGAATCACAAAAACACACTCGACGGTTTAGAACGTGATCTTGTTATCAAGGATGCAGAAACCAATCCTTATCAAGAACAAATTGAAGAATTAAAAAATACAGCAGTACAAGAAATAGAATGGAATACTGTAAACAGTCTAGTTCGTATCAAAGAACATCAAGAATTCCTGTACAAGTTGTTGACAAACAAAGATTCTTTTATACGCAAACGTATCATTGATCAAAACTTGGCCTTTTTAAATCAGCGACTGACCTATTATCTTGACAAGATTGGACTGCCGCATATTGTGGAATTTCAAAACGATCTAACAGTGATTATTACACAACTTGGGCAAGACTTGGACTTTGACAATCTCAGTAGAGGTGAACGCAATCGTCTGATCCTATCCTTATCGTGGGCGTTCCGTGATGTATGGGAAAATTTATATCACAGCATTAACCTGTTGTTTATTGACGAACTAGTAGACTCTGGTATGGATGCCAACGGTGTTGAGGCGTCTATTGCTGTGTTAAAGAAAATGACTCGAGAAAGAGATAAAAATGTATTCTTGATATCGCACAGAGATGACCTAGCCAGTCGTGTTAATCACGTGTTAAAAGTCATTAAGGAAAACGGTTTTACCAGTTATTCAAATGATGTGGAGATTGTTGCTTGACAACAGAAGCGCATGATAAGATGATTGCTGCTTTTCAGGAATATTTTAAGTGGCAAACTAGATTTGAACACAGAGGCTCAGACGAAGCAGGCATCAAGGCACGACATTGGCTGTCAGAAATACGCAATGAAGCATCAATTAGGCGTGTAGAAATACAAGAAAAAAGAGAAGAACGTAAAAAATCCAGAAAAGGCATGGTAGGTCGACCACCCAAGGTAACTAAGTGAGTGCAATGGACTTATCAAAATCAACCAGTAAACGAAATACCAGAAGGCTACATTGGCTTTGTTTATCTCATCACCAACACAACTACCGGACAAAAGTACATAGGCAAGAAATTAGCACAATTCAAACGTACTAAACCCCCACTTAAAGGCAAAAAACTCAAAAGAAGAAGCACAGTAGAAAGCGATTGGCGCGAATACTGGGGTTCATCTGATAGGTTAAACGCAGACGTCCAAGCATTAGGTCCGGAAAAATTCACAAGAGAAATCATTTATCTTTGCAAATCCAAGGCAGAACTAAGTTACTTAGAAGCAAGAGAGCAATTTGAACGCAGAGTTTTAGAAACAGATGACTACTATAACGGCATTATAAACGTTAGAGTAGGCGGTTCAAACATACTTAGACAACGTCTCTTAGAGCAATCACAGGCCAACAAATCAGGCAATTTAACTGCCAAATAAGCCCGCACTGGCGACTATATTGTGCCCTTAAAGCTGGATCTCGGATCACAGTCAATGGAATTCTCTACCTTGGCAGAGAGGTTGTACAGCACTATCCTTAACCGGACGATGATCAGATATGCCTATAACTGGTTTGCTGTGTAAAAAATGTAATTTAAAAGGCTAAAAGAGGGAGAAATACCCACGGCTATGTATGTGTCAGCGTATGTACATAGACCCGCCGTCGTATAAAGACGCAGCTAAAGGTACCGGACGACCGCCTTGGTAATGCTGTAACGCTAGAGTGTACTGTGCAACTCGCATAATGCTACATATTTTTGCCCGCAAGGGCAAAGTGTGACTGAACAATCTGCATAATACTTAAAATGCTTCGCATTAATCATTGCCTATAAATTGCTTTGTCGAAGACAAATATCGTTGAGCGACAGCGAAAACGAAAATGAGCTTTAGCTCATTAATAACAATAAATAAACAATAGATCTTAGGATTAATGATTTAATGCGACTAACTTCAATATTAATAGAAAAACAACTTGAACAATCTAGGCAGATTCTTAAAGAGTCATGTGATGGACTAAATCTCGAACAAAGGCGCATTGTAGAAGGCATCTATAATGAATTCGTGCCTTTGATTGAAGCTAGCCTTACTGCTGATCAGATTACTCAGATCTTTGGTAATGTTGAAAAATCAGCCACTGCTGCCGGCGGCAATAGAACTATGTTGGGCAAGGCTGTAGACATACCTGGTCAGGTAAACGATGCAATTAACAAAGTTGGCAAATATCTACAAGATACTGCTCCTGTAAAGTTTATGGATCAGAAATTTGAAGATCTAAAGGCTAAAGTTGGAGCAAAGTTTCCTAAACTAGATCAACAGCTAACAGGATTAGGTACTTGGATGAAGGAAAATCCAGGTAAGAGTGCAGCAATTATTGGTTTGCTAACTGTGCTAGCATCTCTAGCAGGCGGACCAGTTGGCGGTGCTATCGCCGGTCAAGTGCTTAAAGGTGCGTCTGAATTAATAAAAGGCGAAAAACTTTCCACAGCTATTGGTAAAGGCCTAAAAGCTGCGGCAGTGGGATGGCTTGCTGGCAAATCAATGGAAGCTGTTGGAAAAATGGTTGCCACTGTCGCTGAATATTTTGATCCTCAACCAGTACAGGGATTTCTGAATTTCTATCAAGAGAATATAGGTAATGGATTACCTAACATATTCCGTGATGCACACATAGTCGGGACAAAAGAACAGTTAGGTCAGTTCAATCAAATGTGGAGCAGTGCTGCTAAACAATGGGATAGAGGAAATTTTGAAGCTGCATACGAAGCATTCGGTAACGCTCAAACTTTTGCTACAGAAATTACTAATGCAACATATCAAACAATGGGAGAAGATCCTGGGGCTAAGATTAGACAACTCAATGATTTGTTTACAGGTCTTGCAGCAGCAGCCCAAGGGGCAGCTACCGGTGCAGCTGGATATGACAAGCAGGGAAAACCGGTCGAAGCTGCTAAGGAAAGTTATTATGTGCAGACTCGTCCACTAAGTGAAGGACAGGTGTATATGATTTTTAATCGTGCTGTTACACAACAATTGAACGAAGGTCCAATATGGGATAAAGTTAAAGGTGTAGCAGGCAAAGGCATAGACAAATTAAAAACCGTTGGAAAAAATCTAACTACTTCCGTTACTGCTGACAAATTAAATTCAGCCTGGAAGAAAGCTGGAAGCCCTACAGACAGCGAAGAAGTGGCAAAGATATTAACCACCGCTGGAGTTAGTGATGACATAGTAAAAACAGTGTACACTGATTTAAAAATTCCAGCACCCGGCGCTGCTGCAGAAACGCCAGCTGAAGTAGATACCGCAGCACTTGAAAAAATGATTGCGTCAATGACTGCCAAAGACAAAAAACGTCTTTCACAGTATATCACCAAACAATTAGGAACAGCATAAAATGAGAATCAATGAAATAATATTAACTGAAAGTCAGAACCTCGAAGAAGGACCAATGCTTGATAAAGCAGGAACTTTAGTTGGTAAAGCAGTAGGTGGAGTTGCCAAAGGTGTCGGCGCAGTAGCAGGCGGTATTGCTGGACTAGGGTCAGCATTTAAGAAAGGATACCGTGGAGGGAAGGCTACAGTTGCCGGAGATCCAAATCCAAATCCAGAAGATCCTCCAGAGACAAGTGGCGGAGGAGCGGCAGCAACACCTGCAGCAAGTGGAGCGGCAGCACCTGCAGCAACACCTGCAGCAAGTGGAGCGGCAGCACCGGCAGCATCTTCTCAACAGTTTGCACCAGCGGGCGGAGCAGCACCCGCTGCTACAGCTCCTGGCGGTGGCGCAGGTGAACAACCAGCAGCTAAAGATATTAATGCCGCAGGACCAAAAGGCACTGCACCTGCAGCAAATTTAACCGGAGCAGCTAAAACAGCCGCAGATAAAACAGCCGCAGTTACACAAGATCAAAATGCAACACAAGCAAGTCAAACAGTTTATGCACAAGTTAAAGCTAATATTGATAAACTAGATAAAAAAGGCAAGCAACGTATTCTACAGTTGTTACAGAAATCAATAGCAACCCCAGTAAAAGATCCAGCAGCAAAACCAGCAGCAGCAGGAGGAGTAGCGCCAGCAGCAGATGCAGCAAAATCAGCAGAGGCACCGGCAACAGATGCAGCAGCGGATACCACAGCAAAACCAGCAGCAGCACCGGCAACAGATGCAGCAGCAGCACCAGTAGGAGGAGCAGCACCACCAGCAGATGCTACGGCAGCACCAGCTAATACAATGGCTAATGCTCCAGTAAGTGCTACAAACACAGCGGCTGCAGATAACCCAAATCAGCCGCAAACTAAGAAAACAGGCGGCAAAGTAAAAGGTCAAGTTAGTCAAACACCAGGTGCTGTTGCCAAACGTGCAAAGCGTCAAGCAGCAGCTTCTGCTAACTCCACAGGCAATAAAGTGATGGGTAATATGGCAAATCAACTAACACAACAAAATGCCAGTAAGACTAATTACGGAAATGCATTGTCAGAAGCATTAGCAGCTCGTGTTGAACAGCATAGACGTGATATTTTTGAAACTGATTTAAGAACAGGTAAAACAAGTATTTTTAAAAAATGAAAATTAATGAAATACTAGTTGAATACAATGACGATCCCCTTGTTGGAAAACTAGGGGATATCACAGGATGGAACAAGTATCAACGAACTGATCAACCTACTGCAGATGATGATTGGAATCCAGATAGACCAATATCAAAATCTACCAAATCTCAATCTCAGACTAAGCAGAAAAAATCAAAATCTGTAGTTCCTGAAACTGATGTACCTAGTAAATCTCTTCAAAAAATTGTAATGAACAAAATTATCAATGATCAGTTGTTAATGGCTGATGACCGAAGATTTATACAAAGTGTAATTAACAGTATTCAATCAGGCACAATCAAACCAAATGTAAATGCGAACTCATTGATAGAAATTTTAAAAGCAAAAAACGCAGGTTATACCTTAGATAAAAAACAAATAGAAATTGTAGACAAATACAATTCAAGTCTTTAAAAAAAGTTAAGACCTGTTTTTTTAGTAGTTTCTAAATTTTCTTTCACTATCTCAGAGATAATATCTCTTTCTTCCCAACTAAGATGCATGCCTTCGGAATAAGACAGGCCACGCATATACCAGCAAAGTTTTAACACTTCTTTTTTAATTATCCGTGCCTCTTTATCTAAATTTTCAGCTTCCAGTAAGATCTCCGGTACGGATAGTTTTAAGATCTTACTGCGAAAAAATTTGATTGATCCATAGTAATTGGCAGTATGTATTCTGTACTGCAATGAGTACATACTACATCTTGTGGCTTTAGTTCAATAGTTTCTTTGATCTCAGTGATGTGTTGAGAAATTTTATCAAAAATATCTTTAGGACAGTTGTTGATAAACTCCATAATAAAATCGTGATCATCAGTGGAGCCTGTTGGGGTTTCAATTCTAGATATGCATCCTGCAACAATATCAACAGTGAGTTCAGTTAGTTTAACAAAACTCTTGCTAAACTTGTCTATTTTTTCTTCGTCGCTGATATTTTCATCATTAACAATAGAAAAAATTCGCTGTTGTTCAAATGTCTTGATAGTATTTTTAGTTACTTCTTGATAGTTGTATGGTCTAACATATAGTTTCAATTCTTCATGGTTAATTAATTCCTGATATTCAAAATTCACAAACTTTTCAAGCCAGCTACTTAGATTGATATCATATTCATTTTCTGATTTACAGTTGGGACATTCAGAAGTAACTTCCATACTATCACCATAGGTAGCAATACGTATTGCTATCAGACAAACGTCAAGATCAATGCTAGGCATTTTCCAAGGATCTAAAATGGCTGGGATACAACTTTTAATAACTTCAACAGTTGATTGCCCACTTAACAATGCGTCTGGAGTTTTAAACATCAATTCATCTTTAGCAGTCATTGCAAATACTGGATAATCTCCGGTACTACTCATATCCAGCGAACCATCTGGATAAAATCTTCCGCTAGAGGGCAATTTTATGTAAATTTTAGGCTGTCTATAAAATCCTGATAACGGATTATTTTTTTTCTGCGGAATAACTTGATCTGACATTTTTATCTCCAATAAATACTATTACTATATAAAGTATTTATATGCGCATTTTTCTAGGAAAAAATAAAAAATGGCAGTGATGATCGACATTCCCGGAGTTGGACCTGTAGAAGCTAAAGGGGCCGCTTCAGAAGCTACTCTAAAAGAGCTGTTACGAGTTATGTCACAACGACCCGGTGGCGGGTCCGGTGGTGGTGGTTCTGGTGGTGGTTCTGGTGGCGGCGGTGGTGCCGGAACCAGCAAGGCTCAAAAAAATCAAGATAATGCCAACAATGAAACTGCAAAAAAATCAAACGTTCTAGGCAATATGTTTGGTATAGCAGGCAAGTCAGCCGGACTGGCAGCGTTCGGCCTAGGAAGATTAACCCAATATACAGAAAAAACCGGACGAGGAATGATAGGCCTTGGCGAATCAATAACCAATGTAGTTCAAACATTTGCAAACGTAGGCGACAGCGTGGAAAATGCTGCCAGTGTATTTTCTAAAATTCCATTAGTTGGTACAGTTTTTGCTGCTGTTGCTAAAGCAGCTACAGCTACAACAGACGCTTTTCAAAAGGCCACAGCAAGTGGTGCTACTTTTGGCGGCAGTGTAACTGAATTTTCAAGAGCTGCAAGTGGCGCAGGCATGACAATGGAAAAATATGGTCAGCTAATATCGCAAAACGGTGATGCTATGCGACTGTTAGGCGGAACTACAGAGCAAGGAGCCAATCGTTTTTCACAGATTTCAAAAGCATTAAGATCTTCAAGCAGTGATCTGTATGCACTAGGATACAGTACCGAAGATGTTAATCAAGGACTGGCCAATTATTCAAAATTTTTAGGCACTACAGGCAAGTTGGGTAATATGAGCAATGCTGAATTGGCCAAAGGAGCCAAAAGTTATCTCAAAGAGATGGATGCATTAGCTAAAGTTACTGGGGAAACTAGAAAGCAACAAGAAGATGCCATGGCAAAACTGGCCAGCGATGCGCAGTATCAGGCAGCTGTGAATAGCATGGGAGCAGAAGAAGCCAAAAAATTTGCACAAACAATTAATGGATTACCTCCTGGACTTAGAGATGTTGCTAAAGATATCATGGTAACTGGTACAGCTACCACTGAAGAAAGCCAACAATTCATGGCCCTAATGCCTAAGAGTGCTGCCAAGATGGCAGAGTTTGCTGAGATGAGTAAAAAAGGTATTGCTCCTACTGTGGCTCAACAGCAGGAACTACAAAATCTTTTAAAGATGGAAGGAGCAGCGCAAAAGAAACAGTTTGGTGACAATGCTAGATATAACAAAGACATTGCCAAGAGCTATAACATGATGAATGATGCTGCAAACATCACCAAAGACGGGTTGGTTGATGCAACTAAGGCAACAGAAAATGCAGCTAAAACCACAGACGGCCAGGCAGCAGCAATGGAAAAGACCAAACAGACACTGGCAGAATTTAGCAATGGTTTTCAAATGGCACTGGCCAACAGCGGTATACTTGATGTATTGATGAAATCGTTTAGTTTCTTGGCAAATCTAGTTACAACATTTGTGGTACCTGCATTTAAAGTAGTAGCAGACTTAATATCCACAGGATTATCTGCGGCGTTAGATATAGTTATACCTCTTTTTAATGAGTATCTAAGTCCAGCATTACAAATATTAACTGGTGCAATTATTACAGGAGTAGGATATCTTCAAGAGTTTAGTTCATATTTGTACGATACATTTGCTCCTGTGTTTAGAGAAATAGGTGCATTTATTCGTGACACTCTATATCCTGCATTTTTAGATATTGTTATAACAATTAGAGATGATATTGTGCCTACCTTGACGACAATGTGGGAAGTTATATCAACTGTAGTTACTCCAATATTGAGATTCTTAGGCAACATCATTATGGATGTTGTATGGCCTGCGTTCAAAGAAATTGCAGGTTTTATAAAAGACAATTTGTCTCCAATCTTTCATACACTATTAGCTGCTGTAGGAACCTATGTGGCATTTAAGATTGCTACTATGATTCCAGCATTGATTGCCATGGCGGCAGGATTTATATCAATGATTCCTACTATACTAATAATAGGAGCCGCTGGACTGGTAGTTGCCGGTACTTTTTTAGCAATTGTCGCAGCCGTAGGTGCAGTAGCGTATGGATTTAAAAAACTGTATGATTATATAGCTGACCTGGGATTTGGTTTCAATATGATAGGCGACGCCATGTCAATGTTGAAGATTAAATTTAAAGAATTTATGGGAGGCATTGGAGACCTAATATCAAAAATACCAGGCATGGGTAGAAGTGATGCTGAACAAAAAGCTAGAGATGAAGAGAAAAAAGCTCTAGAAGACGAGAAAAAAGAAATAGTTACTAGACTAGAAGAGAAACAAAAAAATAATGCTACTGAGCGTCAATTAGAAAAAGATAAAAAAGCTCTAGAAGAGAAAAAACTAGAAGGAATGGACAAGCAGCAAAAAGATGAGTATTTAAAACAAAAACAGCAACAAAAACGTGATGACTTAGAAAAATCTGCAACAGACAAAGCCGCTGACTTGAAAAAGAAAGGTCAGGGAGTTATAGGAAATCCTCAAATATCTAAAGGCGGAGCTGGCGGTGGATCCAAAGCAGATGAGGAGAAAAAAACTGGAGACAACGCAAAAGAAACTGCAAAAGAAATAGACCTTAGCAGTCCAACTGCCGCATTAACAAGTTTTGCAGCGCAACAAAAATCTCCAATGTTTGAAGAAGGAAAAAAACGAGCAGAAGAAGAAAAAGCTAGAGCAAAGCAGATGGAGGAACAGGCAAAAATGGCTGGAATGAGTGAGCAAGAAAGAGCCGCATATTTAAAACAAAAAGAAATAGCTCAAGCAAAAGCAGCTGAAGAAAAAGCCAAAGCTAAAACACCACCAGTTGCTGATACAAAAACTGCTGAAGAAAAAGCCAAAGCTCAAACACCACCAGTTGCTAATGCTCAAGAAGGTAATAAACTAGCAGAAATAAGCGAGCAGGAAAAAACCATAGGTAGCATTAGTCGATTAGGTGTTGCAGCCGGTGATGCCGCAACAAGTCTTGGACTTGCAGCCGGCGAAGTAGCAACAAGCCTACGAAATGTCAAAGATGCTGCTGAGAAAACTAAAACTCAAACAGCACAGGCAGTTGCTTCTCAATCTTCTCCTAGAAATCCAAAAGCCAACGACTTTCTCAAAGTTGAAAATCCAAAAAAAGATATAGAAAATGCTGCTGATAAAAAAGCAGCTGAGGAAAAAGCATTGGCCGCGGCGACCAAAGCCACCGCTCAAATTGATCCAAGAAGAACTGACAATAAACCTCAACCTGTTCAAGAAACAGCTGAATCATTGCTTGCTAGCTTAAATACTAAGATGGAAGCATTAATTAGTTTAAGTGCAAAACAAGCTGACCTAAACGAAAATCAGTTATCTAGTCTGAGAGGACTGAGCAATGATATGTATAATGTAGCATAATCAAATATAAAAATGAGAAAAATAAATGTCCTGGCGTAAATATTTTACCCCTGCAAAACTAGATAATCAATCAGGATCAATGAGTCCTATAGGTAATGGCGGCCGCCCGGGACCTGCACGAGCAAACTACAGTTCGTTCTTGCCAGATGTTTATGCAGGCTCACCAAATCGTGTTGAGCGTTATATGCAGTACGACACAATGGATATGGACAGTGAAGTTAATGCTGCTCTAGACATACTTGCAGAATTTTGCACACAAAAAGATAACGAAAACACCACTCCGTTTTTTACACATTTTCGAGGACAACCTACTTCGACTGAAGTAAAGCTAATTAAAGAAAGTCTTCAAAAGTGGAGCAAACATCAACAATTTGAAACTAGAATTTTTCGTATTGTAAGAAATGCATTCAAATACGGTGACTGTTTCTTTATTCGAGATCCTGAAACTAAAAAATGGCTGTTTGTGGATGCAGCTAAAGTTAGTAAAATTATTGTTAATGAAAGTGAAGGAAAGATTCCTGAGCAGTATGTGATTAGAGATATTAATTTTAATTTTAAAGATCTAATAGCAGTAACACCACACGGAACTTCTAACACAGCACCTAGTGGAACCAGCTCATACACTTCCGGCGGAGGCTTTGGCCGAGGCATGGTAGGAACCGCAGCTCAACCTCCTGGAACAAGATTTAGCAATCAAACTAACGAAGTTACGGTAGATGCTAAAAACGTAGTACACATCAGTCTAAGCGAAGGCCTAGACAACAACTATCCGTTTGGTAACAGCCTGTTAGAATCAGTATTTAAAGTCTACAAGCAGAAAGAACTGCTTGAAGATGCTATCATTATCTATCGTGTACAACGTGCTCCTGAGCGCCGTATATTTTATGTTGACGTAGGAAATATGCCTGCGCACATGGCCATGAGTTTTGTAGAACGTGTAAAGAACGAAATTCAACAAAGACGTATACCTTCAGCAACTGGCGGCGGAGCCAACGTAGTTGATGCCAGTTATAATCCTTTAAGTGCTTCAGAGGACTATTTTTTCCCGCAGACAGCAGAAGGTCGTGGATCAAAAGTTGACACACTAGCTGGTGGTACAAATCTAGGCGAAATCACAGATTTAAGATATTTTACCAATAAACTTTTTAGAGCTTTGCGAATCCCCAGCGCCTATCTACCCACAGCTATAGATGAACAGTCAAACACTATATCAGATGGAAAAGTTGGTACTGCATATATTCAAGAGTTACGTTTTAACAAATACTGTGAACGCTTACAGTCTATGGTAGCAGAAACTTTTGACCTAGAGTTCAAGTTATGGTTAAATCATCAGGGAGTAAACA
>Ga0114974_10000144_pt1 | contig 61560 bp, 97 predicted proteins | sample S_130206_EF_Meta_FD_87318 | JGI IMG/M metagenome (GOLD analysis project Ga0114974, IMG submission 87318) | Freshwater microbial communities from Lake Simoncouche, Canada to study carbon cycling - S_130206_EF_MetaG | ecosystem: Environmental > Aquatic > Freshwater > Lake | place: Lake...
ACAAATGTAATATTATTTTTGAAAATAACAAGTAAAATAAAAAATATTTTTTAATCTACCTTAAATTGGGTAATTTCATCCAAAGGAATAAATACTTGCAGTTCAAAACCACCATTATTTTTAAAGTTTAAGAACTTGCCATTGTTTATTATCCAATCGTTTGGAACGTTCCATGTGTTTTTACCATCTTCGATTAACACGCTATCAAATAATTGGTCATTTAACAAAGAGTGATTCATTCCATAAGCATTGAATTTTAAAAATAGGTGACGTTTTGGGTCTCGTCTAATCTCAAATCTTTTTTGAGCATGGTTAATAACACCAATCTCACGCTCACGTTTTTCTTTTGAGAGTGAAAGGGTGATTCTACTTACATCTCCGTACCAATAAGCACGAAGTATGTTGCCACTACTATCTATTTTATGGCGAATTTCTTTGGGTTTATTTAGTTCCATGTTTACCTCCCATCGTTAATATAAATTCTTCGTGTTTGCCAACCAAAAAGTCATGATATTTTTTTTTATCAGCAAAATCAATGTGACACTTGCGACAAACTGCCATTAAATTTTTCATTTCATCGGGTTTATTTGTTCCACCCATTCCTCTTGGAATAATATGGTTTATGTCAACTGCTTGATTACCACATACTTCACAAGAAATGAAGTCTGAAGTATCGTAACCGAAATAGTCCATGTAAATCTTTGTGTATGATTTCATACAACAAATGTAATATTATTTTTGAAAATAACAAGTGAAAATAAAAAAAGGGTTAAAATTTCTTCTAACCCTCTTTTATTAAAGAACAAATTGCTTCAAATGAAAAGCAATACAAATATAATATTATTTTTCAATAAACCTCATGTATTTTTTTAAATTTTGATAAAAGATTATTATCTGAATTTAGAAACCTTTTTTGCAATTTTACTTGGTTGCTTAGAAAATTGTTCGCCTTTTTTAAGACTTTTCTTTTTTGCAGTTGAAGTGGCTTTATATTCTTGTGGGGTTAAAGATTTGATTGCTTTTCTTGGTAAATATCTTTCACCTGTTTCCAAAGATGGTTTTCCACTTTTTGTTGTCCAATCTTGTTTAGTCCATTTAGTTAGTGAATTATTTTTGCTTTTAGCCCCAATATATTCACCTCCTTTGTCCTTATATATTTTAACGGCTAATTGGGCTTTTCTCGCACTCCACTCACCCTTTTGACCTCCTTTATCACCTCTTTTTACAGATGCTACTACGGAATCCCAAAGTTTAGGGTTTTTCTTTTTTGCCGTTTCCATTATTTAAATGAAAAATATTTTGTTGCATCAACAGGTACATCATTTAATCTTACTACAAAATGTAAATGATTACCCGTTGACATACCCGTTGTTCCGACATATCCAATCACTTGACCACTTGTAACGACAGAACCTACTTTAATGTTTTCGGGATATTTATTTAAATGAGCAAATCCAAATTTAGGGTATCCCGAATCAATTATTAACTGATTTCCACCCGAACTATTTGTATATTTTGCTGAAACTACTCCATTTAAAGGTGCTAAAATAGGTGTATTTAAAGGTGCTCCTATATCTACTCCATTGTGAAAGCCATATACTCTTGTTATTGGATTAATTCTACCACCAAATCCCGAACCGACCTTCCCTTTTATTGGATTTACTAAATCATTTTTCCAATTACTTTCAGTATAAGTTGTATATATTTTTTTTGTGATAATATATAAAAACAAAATACCTCCTAATAAATAGGAAGTATATTTTACCCTTTTATCTTGGAAAATTTCTAACATATTTAATATCCTAAAGCCTTTTCTAATTCTTCTTTTTTCATTATACCAAATTTTATTCTATTTACTGCATTGTTTTGTAAACCTTTTAAAACTAAGTATTGTCTAAGTAATTCTTGATATTCTGCATCTTCGTTGGAAAATTCAGTAGTATTGTTTTTATCAATAAAAAAGTACACATAAGTACCCATAAATAATGCCAACACACCTAATCCAAATAATATTACTGCTTTCTTTTTCATAATTATAAAATCATATCTGCATCAACAAGAATGTAATCAAAAAATTTGCTAAATTTCTTATTTGCTCTACGCATCTTTTGTTGCCATTTGTTACATAAAAAATATATTTTGTTTAAATCGTTGTTATCTTTAAAAACTTGACAACCTGCACTATCTCTAAACATTAAATTACCCCAACTACGATGAATAAACATTCCTGCATTATATCTTGCAGGACTTAATTTAATTTGTTTTGCATAAGCATCAGCAGTCATACCTTCGGGAATTTGTTGTTTACCTTTTTCAACTACGTTAAATTGCCATACATTTTGCTCAGTACGACAAAGTAAAGCATTGCTATTTGCAAAGTTACCTAATTGATATAAATAATGACCACAAAATTCGGGAATTAGTGGGGTTGGTTTCCAATTTCTTGCTATTAAATATCCCGTTTTCTTAGCCCCTGCAATTGGATTTTGTCTGTATGCCGATGTTGGGTCAGTCGTAAATGGAAAATATTCAATCGTCCATTCTTTTAAAACGGGAAACAATGCACTTGTTTGTCTTCTCAACATCACAAACACATCATCAGCAGTTACTCCACCTTTAATGCCCGAAACACCACAAGACTTAACCCTTATACCGATAAAAATTGGTTTATCTAAATAAACATCTTCTGTCTCGTAAGCAGTTAAAGCATTTGGATAATATAATTTAATCGATTCTACAATCCTTAAAGCATCAAGTGTTTTACCATTGATGATAGGATTATATTTTATTTCGGCAGTTATTTTTTCTCCAAAATCATTTGTAATAGTTAATGATGCCATACTTATAATTTATTTATTCACAAATATAATAAAAATATTACACTTTTGACATTGTAGCAATTACGCTCGGAATAGCAGGTATATTTACACTTTCAGCAACTGCTAATAATACTATATGTACATCTGTAGTGTACCATACTATTTCTAAATAATCATTTTCATTCATTTCGCAGAAAAAATTCCACGAAGGAACTAACCTTGTATTATTATTTGCTTGAATAGAAATTGTACTTGCTGAATTAGGTATATTTTGACCATTTTTTTTAAACCAAATATAAATAATTTCTAAACTTCCACCCAAAATTTTAGTTAATTGAGCAGAAAATTGCAAATTGTAAACCCCTGCTTGGGATACTTTTAATTGGCTATTATTAACAACGCTTACTCCATTTGAAATATATGTAGAATTAAATGTAAAAATCTTAATTTCGCTACCTAAACTTGTTTGAGTGGTTGTGTCATAAAAACTACCTTGATAACCCGAAGCACGATTATAGTAATTATTTAAAGATTCCGTTTTGCCATAAATATCTTTAAGCATTAAGAGGTCTGATTCATCATCTTTAAATATAGCAAGACTATTGCCTATTGGCGAAGTTATATCTTCGCTTAATGATTTAGATATTGACATATACAAATATAATTGAATTTTTTATACAAAAAAAACCCCAAAAAATAGGGGCTTTAAATTATCTTTCTATTGTTTCAAATAATTCAAATGCACTTCGCATAAATGCAACTTCAATTTTTAACTCTTCTAAATTTACATCATATTCATTTTTAAAACGTGCATCTTTAACAATGTTTTTAGCATAATTATTTAACCAAGACACTAATTCAAAAAACAAAATTTCTCGCATTTTCAAAACTCCGAATTTGCCGTGAGTTTTTTCAACTTTGCAAATAATAAGTTTTTCAACTTCTTTAATTACCATTTCTAATTTTATCATTTTGAAAGCACACAACCCAACATAATCGATAGTTAAATTACCATCATATTCAATGGTTGAAAGTTCTAATAACTCAAGTTCATTAATTTGCATTAGGTCATTCACCAATTGTGAGAAATTTTCTTCGTTTGAATTTTTGTTTTCCATTTGTTTTGTTCTTTTGTTGAATACAAATGTAATATTATTTTACAAACAAGCAAATATTTTCAAAAATAATTTTAATTATTCTATCGTTGGTGTATATTCTATTCTTTCGAGTTCTTCAAGTTGGTTGTGTATTTCTGTGAAATTTTCATCATCTAAAACTTCTAAACCCACAATATACCTATCAGAACCGTCTAAAACAAATAAAAGTTCAGAAGTATTATTTTGATAACCATTTAAAGAGTTAAACTGCTCGTTATTAGGATGTAAAACTATTATCATAATGAGGTTAAATAAGTATTAATTGCGTTATAATATAAGGTGTCTTCAGAACTTGTAAAATTTGCCCCCATAGAATAAAATCTAAAAATTCTACGACCATTATAGGTGTTTACATATCTCATAATTAATTGTTCGGTATTTATTAATGTTTGTGAGGTTTGCGTAGTTGAATTATATCCACCTACGGTTGACGATGCTATATTAGTAGAGGTTGACCTGTATAAACCATGCCAACCACTCACATTAAGTGCTATGGGTACATTACTATTATTATTAGAATTTATTCGTTGTTGATTTGTACTGAAATATTGGGTTGAATTATACGTACTTGCGACTATACCATCTAATGCACCACCACTACCAGAACCAAAATCCTCAATCCAATAATTTCGTGATGCACTATTTAAGATGTAATTTGTTCCCGTAGATATGTTAAAATTTGTGTTTATGTAACTTGATGTACCATTACCTCTAAATCCACTATTTGTCGTAAATGTCGGAGAATTCACTGCCGTATATAATGATAATCTCTTCCAATCAATTAAAGCAAAATTGGAATTTCCATCGGTTGCAAATACTGCAAAAGTATCTAATTTATTCCATATACCACCTGCTTTTAAATCTAACATTAATTGATTTTGTTTCGTGCGTTGACCAACACTTGGCAAGGTATATCCTAAAGACGTTCCGTAGTTTAAAACGGCTTGGTAGTCTGAATCAAAACCACTTCCACCTCCACCTCCTCCACTTGAGATGCTATTGCCTATAATATTGATTAACATAATTTAAAATAAAGCCAATAAATTAGTAGCAGTTGTATTGGTGCTCCAAACTCTTAAAACTTGTATTGGTAAAAATGTGCCCGATGGAATATTGTTAAATACAACAACTTGTCCACCCAACATAGTAACTTGTAAATTACCTGTAGTTCCTACATAAATACAAGCCCCTGTTTCTGTCGAAGATATTGCACCACCCGAAAGAGTTAAATCTGTAGAATTTGAAGGGGTTATTACAGATGCGTTTAATGCTTGAAAAGTATTAGCCATATTATTTTATGTTAATTTAATAAGCAAATTTAATCAAAAATATACATTATACGAATTTTTACTAAATAAAACTATTTAATCACCAAAAAAATGATAACTATAAATTGGAAAATCCGAATTTTGGTGAGAAGAAAAAAGGGGCAACCTCCCCAAGTCACCCCTTATCAAACACAATCCTCAACTAATGAGTTCCCAAATCAAATGCAAATATCATAAAAAATATGGAAAATACAAATAATAGAATGTCTGTTATCGAGTTTAATGGCAAAATTATTGTAAAAGAATCTATCGAAATATGATTGGGTAAGTTCATTTTTGTTAATAGTTCAAAGTTGTGTTTGTTAAATAACGCTATCCACCTATGGTCTTGTAGAACGTTTATATGATTCCACTCTTAATCAAAATTTGTTAAATGTTGTGTACTGCCTTGTTATTACAAGTAATAGAAAAACCAAGTTTATTATCAAAGAAAATAAAAATGAAATATCAATTTAATTGCAATGCTAAAACCTATATTAAAAAAGGGCTCAACACATTTTTTTAACAAAAATTTTTTTTTAAAAATTGATTATTGTAATTTCGTCACCCCAAAACACAATTATGCCCCGTAATCCTAAAGTACAAACGAAGCGAAAACAAGCCTTAAAAACCTATAATAAGGTCTATAAAGCCGTTAAAAAATTCGCTCAAAAAAATGATTTACAATGGTCTATAAAGGAAGTTAGAGACTTTACTAAGAAGAAAGTTTATCCCGACTTCAAAGGCGAAAAATCTTATCAAGTTAGAATAAGAGATATTAAAGCCGTAATTCAAACACAACTTCAAGCCCCAACTCCTACCGAAGTAGAAGGTGTACAATCGTCACAAATATATTATAACCCTTTACTTATTAGCCCTTCAAGAACCACGGGTATTTTATGGTTTGACCTTGATGATTATTTAAGTGTGGATTTGATTTCTGAAGTTAGCCCAATGGATTTAAGAGTTGAAGTAAATGCAGGGGAATATGGTTCAACAGGTATTTTTGATTTATTGAATTATCAATATGAATTTACAGGGGTTAACGAAATTATTGAAAGTATTCGAGAATCTTTGGAAGATGATTCAGAGCCCGAATGGGTGGGACAACCCGTGATTCGACAAGGATTTACTGACGATGGTCAAACCGATTCTTATTTTTTGCGTTTTACACTATATATAGGTGGGAAGGAAATTACTCCAACCTTTACTGCTGAAGTTTCGACAACGGAAATTCCCTTACCTCAAGAAACTTTAGAAGAGCGTAGAGCACGAAGAAAAGAAATCACATTGCGAAAAAAAGAACTTGCAAAAGTTCGTAGACAAGCAATGAAAGAAAAGGAAGCCCGAAAACGTCAACGTCCTACCAAAAAAGAAAAACCAACTTTAGAGCCAAAAACTTCTCAAGAAACTCGAAGCAAAAATGTTCAAGAAGCACTTGAGCGTGAAAAAGAGATGTTAGCAGAATCCGAGCGTTTATTTCGTGAAGGTATTTTGACTAAAAAAGAGTTTATTGCAGAGCGTAAAGAAATTATGGCTACAACTAAAATTGCTATTTCTAAATTTAAAGATGGTGGTGTAGTGTAGTTATTTTCAAAAATAATATTATATTTGTTGTATGAGAACCGAATTCACAAATAGCCCCGAAGTGGTTGAGCGTGTATTCAAGCCAATTGGCAAAGACCAAGCGTTACTTGATGCACTCGTAAACCGAAAACAAAATTTTGTAATTCGCAAGACGAAGTATTATACTTCGATTATTCACGATGGATTAGAAACTATTTATCCAAGTAAAGATAAGGAATGTCAGTTTCCCCCAAAACAACTTTGGATATTTTCAGCCGTTAAAAGAGATGCAATTAAATTCAGTCAAGAAAATCCTAATTTTGAGATAAGTAATAAATTGCCCGTGAACGTTACAAACATTGATTATGATAATTCTTATGGTCAAATTACGGGCACAGATATTGAATCAGCATATTGGACAATGGCTAATAAAATGGGAATTATTTCAGATAAAACCTATACCAAAGGAAACGAGAAGGATTATAAAGTAACGAAATTAGCGTCACTTGCAGTTTTAGGGCGTATAAAAGCATATTATGTTTATGATAAAGGTGTGAAAATTGAAAAACCAATTATTGTAGCAACGGAGCACCACGAAAAATTAAAAAACTTATATAGAGCAATTCGTTATGGTTGCTATCATCACATGGGTCAACTTGCAGTTTTGTTGGGTAAAGATTTTGAAGCATATAGAACAGATTGTATTTACTATAGAGATTCATTTGAAAACAGAAAAAAAGTGTACGATTACCTTACAGAACAAGGGTTTACATATCGACAAATAATTTGGGACGAAGAAAATCAATAATTTTTTAAAAATATTTGCAATATTATTTTGTAAAATAAAATTACTTTGTATATTTGTATCGAAATGAGTATTACATTAGAATTAAACGAAGTAAAAATCGAGGAATTAATTGACCAAGATACCCTTGATTATTATGCTATGGGAAGAGCAAAAGATATTGCAGAAGTAAATCGTGAGTTATTTAAAGGTGGCGAAGAATTCGTTTACCAAGACTACTTATTTTGTTTTATTTTCGTTGCTGAAGATGGTCACAATTTAACATTTTTACAACCTTATCGTGCAAATGTTTCTAAACATTTATGGAAGTACAAATTCGGTTGTCAAGATAACGAAGGTAATATCTTTTGGTTTTTTAAGAATAAAGCCAAAGCAAAAAATAGAGAAATGGCAATTCAGATTTTTATTGAACTTCAAAAATATTGCCAAGACCAAAATTTAAAACCATTTATAATAAAAAAATAATTATGCAAAAAAGAACAATTGCTCAAAAAATGAATGATTTTACTCAGAAGATTTCTGATAAAATCTCAGAAAAATTATTTCCTGCACCTCAACAAGAAGCGAAACCATTTGCTGAATGGTATGCAGAAATGAAAACTTTAGATGATGTTGCACAACAACTTGCAGAAGTTTATCAACATAACATTAACGAAAGTAAACGCTATTACAACTACTCAAAATGAAAGCAGTAAAAATTGATGTTGAAAAACAAGATATTTATGAGATAGAATTTGAAGGTGGCTTAGATGCTATTTATAGAATTATCGGTAATGGATGTGATTGTTTTGAGTGTCCGATTACTTTTCCTTCAGAAAATAATTTAGGTAATGGACTCTATTGTGATGGAGAAATTTTATTTAGAGTTCACGATATTAAAGGTGGTTTTCAATTAGATTCTTGGGATTCTCCAATCATGAATAATGCAATGATTGTTGGAACTGATTCTGATGGATATGATGTTGACCACGATATACATATTGAAGATTTGAAAAAACAAATTAATTGGATTAAAGTAAGATAATTTTAAAAGGGTGGGGAGTAGTTGGCGACTTTACCCACCCTTATTGGACAACACGACACTTCTAACGAAATGTATGTGCTTCAAAAATAATTAACAAAACATTATAATTAATTACCCCTTAATCTATTATTTACACCTATTTTATGAATATTTACAGATTTTATTTTACGGATATTGAGAAACCGATAAAAATTGAAGCAATAAATAAATACAACGCTCGAATTAAATTACAAAATATTATTCCCAATTTGGAGTCTAAAGGTTATTTTTTAGAAAACCTTTGTCGAGAAAGCGTAGAAGCCTTATTAGATGGGGTAAGCGAAAAAAAAATCAATAATCAAAAATACATTTGGAATAACAACACTTGGAATAAGTTATGATAACGACAACAATTATAGACAAATTAGAAGCAGATGCCAAAATAACCACTAAGGTTAGTCAATCTTTAATGAAGTCTCTTCAAAAGTATTTTTTGAAGCAAGAATGTGGTCTAATTTTAAAGGCTATGTATGTAGAAAATAAAGACTTATATAAAAGCGAAGCGATGTTATTAGGTCAATACTTTGAATATGTAGCCACAGGTCAACTACCTAAATTTGGGAACGTACCTCAAGCAAAAAAAGTATATGAGGGGACTCCAAAAGAAAAATTATCAGAATCTTACCAACGTGCGTATCAAAGTGCTCAATATTGCAAAGTTTTAATTGATAAAATGGGAATTGAAATTTTAAGCACAGGCGAAACAATTGAACACAATGATGCTAAAGGAACTTTAGATATAAAAGCAAGATGGGATGGGAGATTAAGCATTATAGATTTAAAATATTCGGGGTTATTAGATAATAAATGGGATGAAAGAGGTTGGGAATTTAACACCCTAAATGAGAAAGACCAACTAATGATTCAATCCGTTCACTACAAATATATTGCTGAAGCATTATATGAAGAACCTGTAGATTTTTACTTTTTCCTATTTTCAAGCACCAATCCTTCTGATGTCAGAGTAGCGAAAATTGAAGTAGACCCAATGAAAACCTTAAAGCACATTGAGGATATTAAATTAGCCAAACAGATGTGGCAAAAAATGGTGGAAACAAATAACTTTAAACCAAGACCAAGTTTACTTAAATGTTCTACTTGCCCTCTTAATGAAAATTGCGAATCAAGAGCACTATTACCAACAATAACAACAATTTACTATTAATGGAAGCACAAGAATTAGTTGACGAACTTTTAAAAACAAAACTTGAATCAGAAGCCACAGAGCAATTAAAAAAAGAAATTGATTCATTAAATAATCAATTAAATATTTTCGGATATACCTCTGAAGATTTAAGAAAAATAAAAATAAAAAAACAAGCCCTTAAAATATTGACAGATGGACAATGAATTAATATTAGACCTAACTAATCAGTTAGATGTTTATGAAAAAAAGGTATTTAACGACCTACTGAAAAATCACAATATTTCGGGAGCGACATTTAAGCAGATAATACTTTCTGAAATAAAAAAATCCTACAATATGCAAATAGCATTTCAGACGAATCCAACTTCTTTGTTTGCTTCTATTGTTTTATGTGCTCAGTTAGGATTAATGCCGAGTAGTCAACTTGGGCAGTTTTATTTTAGTGTAGAAAAATCAGATGCAAAAGGTTATTATGTAAATCCTATCATTGGATACCAAGGTTTAATAAGTATTTTATTAAGAAGTGGTGAAATAATATCGATAAGTGGTGAAAGTGTTCATGAAGGTGATATTTTTGAATATGAATTAGGATTGAATCCAATTTTAAAACATATTCCCGAAGACCCTATAAGGAATGCATTTACTCTAACTCATGTATATTGTGTCGCAACCTTTAAAAATGGCACAAAATCGTTTAAAGTGATGACACGAAGAGAATTATTGGCAACCATCAATATGCAAAAATCAAAAAGTGATTTTTACTTTAATGATGTTAAAGATTCAAATCATTGGATGCTGAAAAAAATTGTTTTGAAGCAACTTTCTAAATTTTTACCTAAAGACTATTCGGGAACTTTAGCAGTCAATACTGATAATGCTTTAGAAGGTGGTAATTTATTAGATTTAGATGAAGAGAATAATGTGATTGTAACTAAATTAACAACGGATAAAAAAGAAAAATCAATGTTTGGTGATGTGGATTTAGATTAAAGTACTATTTTTGCATTATACGATATTTATATTTAAATAAAGTTATTTGATTTTTTCCAAATTTAACGACTGTTCGTTTCAAAATTAAGAGGGGTAAATCCCTCTTTTTTTTTACCAACTAATATTACCGAATTCAAATTTATCATTTGAAGTATAAACTTGATACCCAATAGTTGTTATAAAATTCGGAAAAGCATTCCAAAAAATACCAAAATTCAAATTATTTAAACCAATCCAAATACCTTGATATGTAAGGTTAGTATAAAAGGGCATGACATCAAAAGTTGAAGCACCTACGTTTCTGTATTGTATGTTCATAATTGGAGTATTTGCTACGTTTAAAAACGGATATGCTATATCCCAATGATATTGAGTAAAAGCACCAACAGAAGATGCTAATGGGTCTGAGGTTGAACCAAACAAAGAAACTTGAGCATCAAACGCAAAGTTATTTGTGACATTTACTACTATTTTTCCATTAATCATTAAAAGTCGTTTAAATAGTCTGTTAAAAATTCAATCTCATCGAAATTACTTCTGCCATTTAGTAAATCATCACCACTTAATTGCGTTGTATCAATCTGATAAGTTGCAGTTGTGTTTGCTGATATAGTTGGATAAAATCCATTATTGGAATCGAAAGCATAGTCTAATCCTATTGTTGTTTGGTTTATTGCACTTAAATTTTGATATGGGTCAATCATTGGTTGTAAAACCCTAATATGCTTATCACCAAATTTATTATATTTTTTTAACCCTATCGGTTGTAACAATTGATTGATGTTACTCGAATAAATGTAAATATTTTTTACCAAATAATTAAATGCACCAATACTTTGATTGATTTGATTGTAACTAACTCCACTTATACTATCTACTGCAATGAATGGAGTGCTACCAACTGAAATATTTGGTGGTACACTTGGCATTATTTAACCATTAAAACATCTTTACCATCTAAGGTACGAGCGACAAATTTGCCATCTTTACGCTTGTGAACTTTTAATCCATATTCTTTAATAAACATTCCGTTCAATTTGTTTAATTCAGAAGCAGGTTCTTTGGCTTCATAAGCATTTAAGAAAGCATCTAATACAGTTCTTGCATTTTGAACTTGACTTACGTCACCTATAGTTGCAACTTGTGGTTTTTTAATTCCTTTGCTTCTTGGAACAAGAATTAAATAGCCAACAACGACTATACCACCAATAATTAAATAATCTCTTATTCTTGAATCCATTTTAAACTTGTTTTTTACTAAAAACTACAAATAAAGTAATTCCTATCGTTAACAACAATACACCACCTGCAACGTAGTAAGGAATGTATTTTGATTTTTTAGCCTTATCTAATAAACTTTGAGCATACGCTTGTTTTTGCGTATTATTTTGAAAAGCCAACATTTGTTGTTGTATTTCTTTTTGGTCAGCAAGTGTTTTACCTGCTATGTATGATTGAAGGGCTTGATTTTCTTCATTATTAAAAGCATTTATGCCTAAATTACCTACTGCCGATATTATTTCTCCTACCATAATTATTTTTTTTGTTCTAAATACGTTAATCGCCCATTAGTTTCGGCTTTAAATGTTTTATGGTCTTCCTTCAAGTACTCAAAGTCTTTTTGACTTTGAGCAACCATTATCTTTATCTCCCCTAAGTCTTGGCTCATTTTTTTTATATCATTATATGTTTCAATTAAAATAAACGAAACTACTCCCATAGTGATTCTTAAAAACCAAGTCCATAAGTCTTCAATATTGAATGCTTTTTTCTCTATCATTTTTTACAATAAACATTAAAGCCTTTTTGGGCTTACGCAAATTTATACTTAAAAATCAATAAAAACAACAAGTGTCATTTTAGGCAAAAATTACCTAAAAATATAATTAGAACAATTGTTCAATAGGTAAAGTTTTTATGCAATTTATTCCTTTAAATAAAGCAACCATAATTGTTCCTTTAAATTCTTGTAAATATGCAGAAAACTCACTTGGTTCGGCATCAATTTCTTGCATTTTAGTTGCCATCGATTGAATCAAATAAGGCGTAACAAGACCTTCTTCACCAATGAGGTCAAATTTTTTGTCCATAATAGCCTTGTAAGTACTTATTTCGTAAGGTTTCCAATCTTGACACAAAGTGTAAACTATTGGATTTTCTTGGCTTTCACCAAACGTTAATTTTATCTGAATTTGTTCAATGTTGCATTGCTTTTTTAATGCGATTTTTTCGACTCCATTGAGAAAGTCTTTTTTAATTTTGCCAACTAACATATTACAAAAATATGTTATTTATTCAATTTTGACAACTTATAAACACTATAAACCAATCCTGCAAATAGCAAAATTACAAACAATGCTTTTTGAGGTGAATTTTTTAAGTATTCATTAATTTTATTTTTGATAAAATCGTAGTTATATTTAATAGTTTTTATTATAATATCTGCATAAACTGAGGTTGTAGAATATCCACTACTTTGTAATCTTCTAACTTGTTCTTCGGGTGTAGTTGCACTAAAAACTCCACCTTTTGTGTATCTTGGGTTTTCCTTTAAAAATTTAACGTAATCTTTTACAGAATCTTGGAATGAATCATAAACCCTAAATGTACCATTTACAAGACTTAAAACACCATCGTATTCTTCTTGAGTTTTTAAAGTTATGTTTTTGCCTTTCCAATCACGAGTAGATTTTATTCCAAAATAGTTGTTGTATTTTTTAGCCAATAAAGATTTTCCCCACCCACTTTCAATAGCACTTTGAATTATAGCAACTTCGGGGAATATTTTACTCCCTTCAACTGCTATCATAACATCATTGATATGCTTATTTATATAGTCTTGAGTTGCTGACATTTTTAATAATATGTATCGTAAAGTGCTTTTAAATCTTTTCCTGTTGTAGAATATTTTAAAGGTATTTTAACCCATCCTAAAATTGATTTAACATCTGCAACTCCAATAATATCAATTGGTAAATCATTTGTAGATTTAATTATGTCTTTGATTTGACCAAATCCCTCAAAAACACTTTCATAATTTATGTTAATATTTAAACGAAGTAATGATTTTCCATTAGGCAAAATATCTAATTCTTTTGATTGAACTAAACTACCTATTTCAGCAGTTCCTGCAAATAATTTAATATCAATGTTTTTCAAAGTCAAAGTCAAATCAGATTTATTTACTATATTTAAAGAAACCACTCCCGATAATTGTGGGGTAATACTTTTAATAATAAAACCTTCATATTTTAATTCCATTTTTTCTGCCAAAGAAATAGTTTTATAAACATAACGGAATATTGCAAACGCACCTAATCCACCTCCTGCAATCAATAAAAACTTACTTGCCTTATCCATTTTAGTTACTTGATTTATTTCTAAATATTAAATATAAAGCAGTTAATACTACTAAACCACCGACTCCAATGAAAATCCATTTTTTGTCTAAACTTGCACTTGCACCATTAACTAATTCATCAGCCGTTGCGTTTGTTTTTACTTTTGAGCCTGTTTGTGTGTTTAATTTAGGAGTCAATTCTTTAATCTTATCACCAATGATTTTCTTTTGAGAATTAAGAACACCTTTATTATCTAATTTTTTCCATAATTCATAAGTATTTTTTTCAAATGCATATTCTATTTGTTCTTCAATTAATTTTGATTTATCATTTAAATAATCTAAATAATTTGTTATAGATAGAGTGGCAACCCAATCAATATGATGGTCAAGTATATTTTTTATTAAATTAGAATGTTTATGATTAATATTAGGGTATCCACCTTCACTATCTCTGATATTTCTTTCTGCTATATTTTGAGCATCTCTTCGAGATGTTAATAAATCATCATATTTATCTATCAAAGAATTTGTAGCACTTCTTTCCAAATTTGAAGAATTCTGTCTATCTTTAGCGAATTGTTCTATTAATTTTTGAAGACCTGCAATATCTAATTTTTGAAAATTTGAATTTTTATTTGCAATTTCTTTCGATTTAGAAATAATAGAATTTTTTATAACATCATTTTGTCCAAAGTTTGTTGAATATAAATCGGCATAAGATTTATAATAAGAATCTGATAAAGTTGGGCTACCATATTTTTTTTCTAAACTATCACCATCTGCGTTTAAAAACCCATTTTTATTATTAAACATTCCTGTCTGACGTACATTTTTATGTATTGTCGCCCCTAATTCTTTATTTATATGTTTCATTTATTAAATCTCCTATATGCTAAAAATCCAACTAAACCAACTAAGACAACTATTGAACTAACTAAAATTATAGTAGCAGTTTTAGAATTTCCTTTTGCAAGTAATAATTGATTTTGAAAACTTTGTTCTTCTTTTTTGTTTTTTTCAATAGAGCATTGTGCTTTTTCGTAATACTTTTCAAATTCGTCTAAAGCCAATTTTGAACCTTGAATATAATCATTTAATACTCTTTTTTTATCTGCGTCTCCTTTTAATTGCTCATCTTCGTCTTTTTTGATTTGGTTTTTACAAGCAACAATATATTTTTCAATGATTTCGCAATCATATTTATATGAAGGCTTCCAACCTGCAAATCTACCCTTGTAAGCATCTTTTTGTCTGCTTCCCAAATTACCATCGGGCTTCCCATCAGCATAAGAATAATCTACATCTTCAAATCCATATCGTTCTTTTTTTGCAAAAGCAAAAGCATCTTTATCTAATTTTGACATTCCGTCAAATCCAAAAGACATATCATCGTTTTGGTAAAATACATCTATTTCCATTTTTTTTATATTAATTGATTACTTAAAAATTCAACTTGTTGTTTAGTTTTTATTGGTAGCATTCTATCACCAAAAACTCTTACTATTGCTTTTATTGTATTATTACCTAACAATCCATCTGCTTTTATTAAAGATTCACTTGAATATTTTTCTACTAATACCTTATTTAGTTTATTTTGAAATAGCATAACTTTTGTTTTAAAAATTGCATCCTTTTTTGCTTCTGTAATAGGGTCAAATGTTGTAGAAGTATATTTTGAAAAATCTTCATTTGGGTCGTAAGGTGTTTTATCACCACCACCCGTAATTAAAACAATTGGACTTTCTCCCTTAAATATTTTGTAAAGCACATATATTCCAAGAACGATAATTGTTCCATATATTATTTTTTTATTTGTCATAATTTAATTACATCCTCTCTTACATATTTGTAAACATTTGGCATCCCAAATAAATCTTTGGTCAAAAAACTTTTTTGACTTTGAACTTCTTTGTAAACTGCATCTGTTAATTTTATTTTAACCCATTTAAATTTAGTTTTAGTTTCGGGATTAATTGCTCCACCTATATCTAAATATCCTGCAACAACTTCACCAATTAAAGTATTTGGTTTTGATACTACACCATAAATATTATTAATTAATCCATCGTTAACTTTTATACTATCTCTAAGTTTAATTTCAGCAATTTTAGAATAAACTTTTTTGCCAACAATATCTTTATTCCAAGTTTTAGACTTAAAAACGTTTGCTAAATTAGGGTCTAATTTAACTTGTTCTTTTGTTTTATCAGAACCTTGTTGAATATCAGAAGATTCAACTTCTACCGAATCATCTTGAATAGAATTATCTTTAGTAGCGTAATACAAAGCAATTAAAACCACTACTCCAAGTCCACCATATATTAAATATTCTCTTTTCATTTTTTGGCTTTATCAATTGCTTCAACTAACTTTTTTATCTCTTCAGCGTCAAATTCTTCTTGAGTTTTGCCACCTAATTTAACATTTTCTTTATTTTTATTAATAATTACAATACCAATAATTACAACTACACTTACTATACCTATTTTTACCCAAGTTTCTTTTTTCATGATTGTGTTGTTTTATAAAATTTGTATCCATAGTACCCAACAACTCCAACTACTCCAATAGTCAAAATTGTTTTAATCATGTTTCCACTAAAAAACCCACTAACTCCTTTTCCAAAATTTGTAATTAAATTAGAAGCAGAATCCACTAAATCTGTACCTGCACCAATAGGTTTTAGAATTAAAGCAAAAACTCCTGCACTTGCATAAGGGTCTAAAGATTCTTGAACCATATAACTTCTAAATGCCGAGTTAAATGTTCTACAATCAAATCCTCTTGCACCATCAGTTTGAATAGAGAAAGAATAATTCCATAATGCATTGGCTTTTTCGCCACCAAAACGCTTTTTAAGTTGTTTATGCCATTGTATCCAATTATCACAAGTCCAAGAGGTATCAGAACCCCAAGCGTCATAATCGGGAACTACATTCCAAGTTGTTACTACCATCTTTTTTGTTATTTAATTACCATATTCATTTTATCGAAGTCATTGATAAATTTATCAATCAAATCGGCTCTATCCTTATTTAATTTTGAAGGTCTTCCTTGGAAAGTTTCCAAAAATGCTTGATATGCTTCAATCCTTGGATAACCCAAAGATAAGTAAATCAATAAACCATTCAAATCTGCTTCCATTTCATCGTTTATTTGCTCGTTTAAATAATAGTGAGAAAATTCGTGAAATAAAATTGCTAATCTCATCGGGATGGTCATTTTTTGAAATTCTTCTTTAGATACTTCTATGATTCCTGTTTTTCTACCTATTCTTGCAGGTGTATTTAACACTTTTCCATCTTCTCCTTTAATTTGTTGACTTAATCGTATAAAATAACGATTATCGTCACTTTTATATGTATTTGGAGTTAATTCCCCAAGATTAAATGAGAATTTTTGTGAAAAATCCACAAAACTCTTAATTAATGCATTACCCATATCGTTCTCATCCAACCTTCTTTCTAAAGGTGTTTTACGAACACTTACAATCTCAAATGATTTCTCTTGTTCTCTTGGAATATTTTTACCAAGAGAAGAATTATAAACTTCAACTATTGCAACTTCGGGAGATAATGGCATACGAACATACAAAGTTTCTTCACCATCGATAGTTTTGTACCTATCGGTAAATGTTCTTGTTTTGTCCGTTGCATCATAAACGCACAACTGCAACTTTGTTGGTTTACTCGTTTTTAAAGTAATTGCCAAAGTTAAAGGAGCGTAGTTTGTGGTTATTTTATACTTCATTCAATTGTTGCTTAACATTTTCGGGCATTTCATTTACTTTAATTTGCCCACTTTTTAATTTTGCAATCGCTTTATCAATTGCGTTAACACCTTCACCATCAGCATTTAATGACTCTTTTGGTAGTGGCAAATTACCTCTATTTGCATAAATAATTATTACGCAAACAACTCCAATTCCAATCCATGCTAATTGTTGATTTGTTAATGTCATTTTTTTTGTGATTTATAAAATAAATATATTCCAATTCCTAAACCTAAAATAAGCAAAGTATTTCTCATTGTACTGCCACCAATAACTTCATCCTTAATATTTGTTTCGGTTTTTTCTTCTCCGTCAAAATTTTGAAACTCTTTAAGTGCTTGAGCATTTGGAATAAATTTTCCTTTATTCTTTTCACGCTCTAACCAATCTTTAAAAGGCAAAGAAGAACCACTTTGTTTATATATTTTATTAGCACTAATCATTTTGTAAATTTAATAAAAATAAGGGAAATTATGTCCTTTGTTTTTACCACCATCAAATTGAGGTGCTCCACCACTTCCACTTTCTGTAGTATTTACCTTTTGTTTAATTCTTGGAAAATAAACATCTACATCCCATTTTAATTTAAATGACTTATTACTTTCAAGATATGTCTCTGTTGAGTCTCCAAAAGTATTAGCGACACTTACAACATCCCCTTTTTTGAATAAAGGAACAATTTGACCTGTAATAATTTTCTTACTTATATCTTTCATTATTTTTGCATTTACAAAAGGGGCTTTCTTTGGGTCATATCCAAATCCCTTCACAGGAGTGCTTTCACCTAATTTTGTATTTACAATTGTATCAGATTTAACATTTGCTATATCTTCAACTTTTTGGTTTTCATTGCCAAATTTTAAACCTTGTGCAGTAGTTTGTTCTGCCGTTTGATTAGTTGAAGTAACATTTGGCGTAGGCTCTTCTGAAGAAGTCCCTTTATTTTTAAAATACCTTAACGCTAAATAACCACCAATGGCTAATGCTCCTAATCCTATAAAAATTGTTTTGTTTTCCATTATCTAAAATTTGCTCTACGTCCTAATGTTTCAATTGAACCATCAAAAGGAATTATACCTCCTGTAATTATTGGAGCACCCATGCGAGTTACTGTTGAGCCCGAAGTTGAACTCGTTCCACCACCAACTACACCACCCGAAGAGCCTGTGCTTGTTCCTGTAGATGTACCTATTCCTAATTGGTCTCCAATAGTTCCTTTAGCCTCAGTTACAACTGTTGTTGCTTGTGCCTTTTCCATATCTTTTATCTTTTGTTGGACAAATTCCAAAGCCAATTTTCTTTTTAATTCTGCTTCTGCTTTCGCTTTTGCTTCCGATTCTGCTCGTGCTTTTGCTTCTGCTTCTGCTTCTAATCGTAGTTTTGCTTCTGCTTCTGCCTTAATTTGAGCATCAGTTTTTATTAATAATCCTAAAGGTGAAATTGGTAATCCCAAATTAGGAATCATAGGAAATCCACCTCCACCTCCACCTCCACCACCCGAAGTAGGCTCTTCTCCTTCTTCAGTAGTAGTTGTTGTTGCTTTTGGCTTTGAAAAGACTTTATTTGCAATAATTAATCCACCGACTACTAATGCTACTTTAGTTATTGTTTCCATCTTACTTTAAATTAAATCTTGCTTTACTTTTAAAAATATTAGTTTGTGACATATCTGCCATAGAATCGTCAATAGCGTCAAAAGACAAGGTGCTTTCTTCGGTTACTTTTGCAGTATCTACAACCTTGTCTGTTTTAGGCTTTAAAATTAGGTAGGCTATTCCTAAAACTACTATTCCTGTAATTATGTGTTCTGTTTTCATTTTTTCCCTATTAAAAAATAGTTAATTGCTCCACCACCTATAGCCCCTAAAAAGCCATAAACGTATAAATTTTTTTGTTTGTACCATGCGAACATTAAACCTGCAATAGCCCCAACTGCACTACCTTTAATAGTTTGTTTTGCAGTTGACATAAAAGAATCATGATTACTCGTTTCTTTCATGATTTTTACTTGGTCTAATGCATCTTCAAATTCAGTCATAGGTTTATTTTTTTCTTACTAAATAAATAATACCACCTAAAAGTAAAAGTCCACCTACTGACAATAAAATAATACTACCTATACCCATTCCCGATTTTTCGTTCTTTTTAGTGCCTTGCTCTTGATAATATTGCTCTCTTGCAGTATCCATAGCACCTTGTGCAGTTGGTGCATTTTGACCTGTTTGTTTAACTGACCATACATTTAAACCTGTATTTAAAATTGACTTAAAAACATCGGGACTAAAATATTCGCCAAATTTACTTAAAGTAGAACTTTTTGAAGTTGAGTCTGTTTTAAGGTTTGCGTCAACACCCCCAAATGGGTCTTTCCCTCCAACTGCTTGAAAAAATGCTTCTTCACCCGTAAAAGATACTGATGCTTGGGCTGACAAATCAGAAAATTCTTTTCTGAAATTATTACTTGTTTTAGCCAATGTTAAAAAAGCCGAATCAATTGTTCTATCTTCAGCGTTTGTTGATAATTCTACACCATACTTGTTAATCAATGCGATTACTTCAGGCTTCTTTTTGTCGATAGTTGCTACTGCAACTAAGTAAATTTCTTTATCTGTTAAATTTTTCATTTTCTTGTGATTATTGCTGATGCGATGATTATTGTTGCTACAATTAAAAATGCATTTGTTTGCATTGCTAATTTTGTAGATTCACTTACTTGGTTGTTATTTACTGAATTACTTGCGTCTGCTCCAACAAAATTATATTTTAGGTCTTGACCCATTGATTTGTTTTGACATCCACAATTACAACCTCCGTCTGCATTTGAATATACATCCATGATTAATTCTTTGTCGGGGTGTAAATCTGCAATTCTTCTTAATGCAGGTTCACCTTCTTGAGCGACTAACTTGCGTAAAGCCGAACCAAGATTTCTTTTATCCCTAATTTTTAATCCATAAGATTTTAACACAGATATTGCTCCATTCGGATTGTTTATTGCTATATATTCATACATCTTTTTACTTGTTTACAAAGTGATAAAAAAAAAGGGTAGGGCGATAACACCCCACCCTTTTTATAAAGCAAATTGTTAGGATTAACCTACCAATTTAACAGGTTGTGAACGTACAATGCCTGGACTTGCGAAGTCACGAGCAACTGCTTTACCACTTAAACCACGAGACAAATTGATGTTATCACTTGGGTATAAGTATAATTTAACAGTTGTCGAAGCCAACACAGAAGAAAGGATGATTTTAGTGTAACCATCAATTCTATAACCATAACGCATAGCCAACACATTTGATTGTTGCTGATATGGGTCAAGAGTTGGAATTAACGCTTTTTGTGCAATGTTACCATTTGCATCTTTAGTGTTGATTGACAACGTCTCTAACAACTGATTTGCAGTTGCAGATTGGATGTATGTCAAACCTACGCTAAAAGGTGAAGCAGAGAACTGCCATAACATTTGTTGGTAAGTTACATTTGGAATAGCAGAACTAATAGTTACTGCACCAATTACTAAATTACCACTTGCGTTAAAGCCATTATTGTTAATGTATTCATAAGAACCTAATACGTCAAAATTACTAACGGCAGAACCCGTGTTAGTTACAGTTACGATGTAAGGTTGTGAAGTTGGAGCACTTGGAGCACCCATTGATGATGCATCAGCACCATAAAAATCTTCAGAGGCAGTAAATGACAAATCATCGTCAAAAAATCCGTCTGCGTTTGCGAAGCCTTCGTTTGCATTTCTTTGTGCATCGGCTAAATATTTTCTAATACTCATAATTTTGTTTTTTTAAATTTTTGTTTGTTTGTTTAAATTGTAGTCTTGTTTTTGTCAATTGCTTTTTGCACTTGGTTGGCAACAAGGACACCAACTACGATAACTGATACCGATAATAAAATTTCTTTAATTTTTTCCATTTTTATGTTTTTATATTTTTATTGTTAAACACCTTCCGAAGTCTTAACTATTCAAAATTATTTTTTATTATTGACAATAAGTTTGAATAGCATTTCTTAAATTCCAACGAATGTTTAACTATATTATAATTAAAGACGTAACTTTCAATATGTCAACAAATTGCAAGTTATGAATTAGTGTAAATATTTTTAATTCTATTATACTCAAATTTTAACGCACTATCAGTTGTGTATTTACTTTTACCATTTTCACCTTTTATTTGTAATAAAGGTGTTATTATTTTACGATAGTTTTCTTCTATATATTGACGAATAGCAAAATCAAGTTTTTTATCATCTACTTTACCGACTATTTTCATCTCATCCATGTCTACATATTGAAAGAATCTTTTATTGCCACTATTATACTCATTATCCGTTAGCATCTCTACTATACGAAGTAACTCATATTTATCTTCAAACTTTTTTGCGTGACGACCAACTGAATCTAAGTTTTTATGAAAACGAATCCAATTCATATTTTGCCAAATTTTTGGGCTAATACGTCCAATAGATTGAAAGTGCATAATGATGTCCATATCCGTATGCCTATTTGTACAAATTGCACCGATAACGTCATTTGGCAATGAGTCTGATATATATTTATTAATATCTTCAATTAACAATAGTCCACCTCGATATGTTTCGAGAATAATATAAAGAGTTTTGGCAATATCGTCCAAAGTCATTTTCTTACCATTCTCATGAAAAGGTCTAATTCTTCGTGCTTCAACAATAGGATGTACAGAAAATCTTACTAAATCTTTCATTTGAATTGATTTAATGTGAGAAAATTCATCGTTTACATCTAATATTAAAGCCCTCCTTGGCAAAATACCACTTGCAAGATTACCCGTTACATAATTTAAAATCATTTTGTTGGTAGTAAAGGACTTTCCCACACCTTTTTTACCAACGGCTACCCCTAACATTGCTTCTCTCATTTTCTCTTTTTTCTTGTAGTTGTTCTTGGTTTATTATCGTTTGCTATATCTTCCATTTGTTGTAAAATAGATTCATTACCAAATTCGGGCATAGCAGTTGGTCTTTTTGTACGTTTTGGTGCTTCTTTAACTACCTCTACTTCTACTTCTACAAATTCATTTTTAGGAACTTCTTTTTTTACTTCATCGGGTTCAACGTATTCCCTTTGAGAGGTTTGTTGTGGTTCTTGTCTTGGTGCTTCTTCTCTTGGTTGTTCTTTTTGAGGTGGTGGTGGAGTATAACTTGTACTCATATCTCTAAGTTGAGATAATAACTGAGCATTTTGACCTCTTAATTGATAAACCATTGCACCTTTTTGAATTATATCTAAACCAAAATAATAAGCCAATAATTGCTCATCGGTCATTCCAATATTTCTCTTTTGGAAAACACGAATCATGACAGGTCTTACCTTATCTTTGAATTCATCACTTACACTAATAACCCCTTCAGTTTGTTTGTTGTACTCTTCAATATAATCTAATACTCCAATAGTTTGACCTTGTATTGGAATTCTTAAACCACTATCAATTTCGCCATCAGTCATCATTTTCTGCACCTTATTCGGATTAAACTGAATAAGTTTAGTAGCGAAGCCATTTAATTGAGTGTATCCATCTAAAACTGCTTCTACGAGTGCTTCAGACGCTTTCTTTTGGTCTTTCTTATCTAAATTTTCCGTATATGGGTTTGCACTTCCCGATTCTTCATCAGTACCCCAAACTTTCCTACCATCGCCACTTGGTTGTTCGTCATTTTGTTGACCACCTAAATTTTGTTGAAAAGTATTATTCAAATCGTCAAAAGTTGGTGGAATAACTACGGCTTCATCAATTGGAGAAGCATCTACCATTCCCGAAACATTCGGTCTCGTATAATCTCTTTGAACTACATTTTCTTGTAGTGGTGAAAAATCGTTTTCAAATTCTGCATTTGCGTTAAATCCTGCGTTGTTGTCCATATTAATTTTTATTTAATTTTATTTTTAAGTTGTTTTCTGATTCGTTAATTTTTTCAATAATTTTTTGCTCAAAAGCATTTGTACTCGCTTTAGGAAATTTCCTAATAAAACAAGTTGACTTATAAATTGTAGCCCTACTTTTACCACTTATTTTAGCAAGGTCTTTAGGGCTATAAAGCAAATGTTTATCACATAGATAAGCCCATATCCCAAAAGCATATTTTCTTGGATATTTTTTACTTGGTGAAAAAAGTGTTTCGGGTGGCATATTAAATACTCCACATACACATTCTATAGCCCAAAGTATATCTTTTCGCTCAAAGTTGTTAGATTTATCTTTGCCATTTTCGAGAACAAGAATAGTATTTAATATCCCTATTTCTTTAATTGTAGATACCATTGTCTCCAAAAGATTTGATACCATTTGATTATTATCATTGTTGGTCGTTTGCATCTCTAAAAATAATTTTGCCTTCGTAATCCCAAAATTTCTTTGCCACAATAGTGTGTACATTTTGGTCGCCATCGGGTAATAACGTATCCATAATAAATTTTAAAATATTATCTAAGTCGGGTTTGTTTTGATGTGGTTTACCACACATAGATGTTTTTTTCTTATTGCTCCAACTTTCGGGCATAGGAATGTAAAAATCTGCATCTAAAATTTCCGTTAATTTAAACTTAGTAATCATGGCGTAATCTTCCATGGCTTTCTTATGCAGTCTATACTTTAATACTGCTTCTCTTGGAGGTCTTAACCACTTGTCCCTTTGGGTCATTCGTGGTTTACCTATCGGTGTTACTAAAAATTCATATTCCATATTTTTTCGTGAAGTTTTTGTCAGTTAATATTTTGTCTGCAATAATTAAGGAAAAATCATTATCACTTGAATAATGCAATCCTAAAAACAATCTACTAACTGATATGTCGTGTGCCAATTTTTGTAAATAATCATTATGTTCAACATATTTGTTTCCCAATACACTACAAACGAGTTTTGCTTGTAAGGTATGTCCACTTGGGTATGAAGGATTTAATGCCGACATACTTGCTGAAGGGAATAACCGAGCCTTTAAATATTGTGCCAACTGATAAGGTCTTGGTCGTTGATAGTGAAATTTTAATTTTGCAATTAAACTTTTTGACGAATTTGTTATATCATCAATAAGGTCATCTTCATTTTTACCAATTTTTTCAACGCAATAACGCTTTAAAATTGATGTTAAATCATCATCGTATGCAATATATCTATTAACGATTTTTTCGTTTTTTTGATTTTCGCTATTTTGATAATGCAATAGTTCTCTTATTTCATCTTTTGTAGTTTCAGATGAATTAGAAGGGAAAGGAAATTCTTTTAATTCCTCATATAATGATTCAAACTCGCCCCCTTTTTTTAAGTATGGCAAGTAAATATCATTTGGGTTTCCGTATGTAACATCGTCAAACCAACTCTTCATACTTGTCGCCCATTTGTTTTCTTAAATTCGTTTCGAGTTCGTTCAATTTTTTACTCATATCAGAATCATCTTTGTCCAATTTTTGAATCTGTTTACGATTTGAAACGATACTCATGACTAAAGAAACAATAGTTAATCCAATTAAAAAAATGGTTAACCATTGTGTTTTATCCATAGCCGTGTTTTCTTCTAACGTATCAATGGTGTTATCTCTTGTAGTGCCACCCTCTGCCAACCCTTCTTGTGGAATAGGTGCAGGGTTTTGGGCTTCTACATTTGGGACATTCACGTTTGGTGAGCCACCTGCATGGTTAGTTGCTACTTGTTGTACTGCTTGTGTATTCATTAACTTGTAAATTTAATTTTATTACCAACTCTATAAGCATTCCTTACTCGATTGGTATTTGGTTTTGCGTCAAAGTTTACTTTTGTGTCTTTTGCAAAAGCATCATCTTTAACTTTTTGAATGTCTACTTTATAGTTTCTATAAATCATTCCAATAACTGCACCTGCACCGATAGCGATTAAGCCAATTTTAGCCTTTTGTTTAAAGTCACCTTCTGTGTAATGCATAGCCCCTAAAACTAAAGTCCACCAAATTGGGTTATATAAGTAGTAAGCCGATGCCGACCTTACCCAATATTGCTTTGGCGTAATTGTTTTATTGACCCATTGGTCACGAAGTTTCTTTTCAGTATAAAAATATAAAGCGTCAGCAGGAGTAGGAATAATGTCAGATAGAATCAATCCAATAGCCCCTGCGTAAATAATAGCAGTACCATAAGACCCTTCAGTCGCCTTTGATATTTCCTTTAAAACCCCTTGCATTAATTATTTGCTTTTTTCCAACCTTTACCTGCAACGTATGCAAGTGCATAGATAGTAGCAAATCCTACGGCTAATGAGAATAACATCCCACCTAATCCAATTTTTTTCGTATCCATCTTTTAATTTATTATTTGATTATTTGTTTCTTTTTTGTTTGCAAATTTCTCTACTACAGTTCCTAAACCATAAGCAATAGAAATATATTCAACTGCTTCAATTAGTCTTTTTGCGATTTCTAATTCAAATTTAGCATAAAGAGTAATAAACATACAAATTATTAAAGCCAAAAAACCTAAAGCACCAAGCACTCTCTTATGAGAAACTTCTCCTTGTGCAGTACTTAACATATTTTTAAAAAAATTCATATTACGCTAATTTAATTATTTATAATTCCTTTTTATCTTCGGGAGTAATTGCTTCTATATCTTTTGTTTCGGGAGTAATTGTTTCTGTATCTTTTTCTTTGTTTGACACATAATACCAATAGCCTATTCCAATAGCCACGGCTAAAACGCTTCCAATTATAATATAATTTTTATTCATAATTTACAAATTTAATCATTTTTATTTAATAGTATCATTTTGTATTAATACGTCACTAAATATTTTTTTTCTACCATAAAAGTTTGTCTGCATAATAGCCACGAGAATTAGGAACTTTCCTATCTTTCTCGTGCCTACTTTTATAATTTTTTCTTTTTTGGATTGCAGTACCTTTTGGCAGTTTACCTTGTTTTTCTAATTCAAGGAAAGTTGGATAATCATTGTAGCCTAATGCACCTACATCGGCTATTTTTTTGCCGTCTTTAATAACTGCAATCTTCTTACCTTTCACCGAAGAATTCTTCACTTCTACCCCAAGTTTTTTCGCTTGTTCTTTAGTGTATGCAGTTATTTTATAAGCCATTATTTATTCTTCATTACATTAACTACCCCTGCCGTTGCAATAAGTACTACTGCACCCAACAAAAACATTCCTAATCCACTTTTTTTCTCTTGTGGTTTAGGTTGGTTTTCTACTTCTTTTGCCTTTTTATCGGCTTCATCTTTTGCTTTTGTTTCACCATCTGCTTTCGCCTTATTATCGGCTTCATTTTTATATTTTTTATCTAAAAAACTTTCAATAGCAAAAACAATACCTGCTTCCTTTGAATCAATTAATTGGGATTGTCTCTCAATTTGTTGTTCTTGTTCTTCAGTTACGTTGTCTGAATTGTCTAATTCATCAACTTCAGCATTGTGCTTTACAATTAAGTTTTCAAGATTTTCAATAGAAGTTTGAATTTCTTGACTAAGCATACTTTCGTTTAACTTGTTCTGTTTAAGAACTTTAATAATTTTGTCCATGTTGTCCTATTTTTATTTTTTGTTGTATTTTTTTAGTTGTGCACCAATAATTTTTTGAGCCGATTCATGTGCTTCTTCTTTATTATAAGTTTTACCATACGAATTTCGGTATTTTTTCGGAACTTCTCTTTCTAACAAAGATAATTGAACAGATTCAACTTTTTCATTAAAAGTCATACCCCCTTTTTTGTATTCATTTTTAGCAATAATATATTTCCCCGTTTCCCCATCAATACCAAATTGTTGGTCATCGTGAGAAAGGATAGGCATTACTAATACAAAATCATTTTTTAAAGGGTTATAAGTTGCTTCAACACTTGTAAAATATATTGCATTATTCTTTTTTTCTGAATCATAATGCATTTTGCATTTTGTCAAACCTAATAATTTTAATGTAGTCATTGTTTTTACAATAAATTCACTATTAAAGAAAATAGTCCTATGTTTTGTTTTTACGGCAACAAATGCAATTTCATTAAAATAGTTTGTATATTGATTTACTGAAAACTCTGCTAATTTTAAAAAATCATTTATATTTATTTCGCAACTATCTAATCGGTCAAATGAATTAATTATAATGTAAGTCCATTGAGGATATTTACTTTGAGTCGCATTTTCGCTTGTCTTATCTCCTCCAATTTTTTTGCAAACATTCGAAACACAAATTTCTTTTGCTTCAACTTCGGTTTCATTGTAAATATGAATAAGAATATTTGCATCTGTTGCAACTACTGAATTGTTTTCAAACCTAACCGAAGTTAAAGCAGGTCTTAAATAATATGAAGAATCAGAATCACTCATAGCAAATTTATTTATTTGCTTTAACCAATTTTCATCATTTTCAATATTGTATTTTTTTGCAATTGATTTTAATTTTAAAGAAGGAACATCAATATATTTTGCAGGAAATAAATTTATTGCATTTGGATTTCCATATTCTGCTAAATTTTTTGATATGATTGCTTTATTAGATTTGCTTAAAGTATTTATCGCTTCTGCGTAAACATCAATCGCTTCTGATTTTTTATTTTCCTTTATTGATTTTTCAACTGCATCTTGAAACGCAAAAGTGTTTGCTAACTCAAAAATATTTGCAATTTCTTTTGACTTTGATGTTTTGTCCGATTTAACTTTTGCAATTGCATTTTTCATTTTTGCAACTCCATCATTTTCTTCAGAACTATAACTTTCAACACTTTTTAATGATTCTTTTTTTACATAAAATCCATTGAATTTATCATCAGTTGTTTCGCCATTCTTTAAAATAACTTTGTCAATATTCCTTTTAGGAATATATACATAATTATCGCTCAATTTACCACCTTTGGCTAATTTGTATTCTCCACTTATAATAGATTCTCCTTTTATCAAATGTTTAATACCATCATCGGTAGTTATTTTTAAAATAGAAATATCTCTTGGGGAAACATATTTCAGCATTAATGGTGTTTTGCCACCTCTTGCAAATTCATCTATATCAAAAAATTCTTCAAAATCTTCCTCTTTAAACAAATGATTTGTACCATCTTTGAAATATACAGTAACTTCCGTGTATTTATACAAATTACCATTTTTAGTTGCTTTTGCAACACATTGCCCCTTTTTTACGGGTTTCTCAAATTTCCTTTCGGCATATTCTTCAGCCATTTGGCATAGGTAATTAGAATCCCCAAGTTTGCCACCTTCAGCGTATTCGCTTCTACCATCTAAATAATGCGTTACATCGCTAATATCGGTTTCGGCTCTACCTACTTTCCCAATAACCCAAGGTTCAACGTTGTTCGGGTCTTTTTTTAATGCTCTTTTTAGTTCTTCAGTATGGTGTGCAATGGCTTTGTTTTGACTTAATACCATTTTAGTGCTTTCATCTAATTTACCACCTTCTGCCATTTTACCTTGATTATATTCTAATGGTAAAATAGTTAAATCTATTTTACTCATTCTATATGAAGTTGTTTTATTTAACATATAATCAGTATCATATAAAACTCCATCATCATAAATATACATCTTCTCATAGTCTTGAGAAGTTAAAACTCTTTTACGAGGTGTTGATAAAGATTTGCTTTCCAAAAGAATCATTTTCCTTTTTTCAGTTTCTCCACCTTCAGCCATTTTCCCATAATATGGAACTTTTGAAAAATCAACTATAATCGATGGTATTTCTTTTGATTGATATTCTTTACCATTTTTATCTTCGTAAACAAATTCGCCAAAATTATTTTTGCCATCGTCAAAAATAACTAATCCTGTCGCTACATCTCCAACTTTATTTTTTGCACCTTTAAATCTTTTTGAATAAATATAATCCAAATCTATTTCATCGGCTAAAGATTCTATTTGCTTATAAGTTATTCCACCTTCTGCCATCATATTTGCTCCCGAATTATCAGAGAATACTACGCTATTACCAACTTTAGAACTTGCTTTTTTAGACAAATCACTTTTAATTCTTTGAACATCGGTTTCGCTTAATTTAAAGTGAACTTTTTTGTCACTTTGATAATGATAAGAATAAGCACCATTTGCGTGACTTTGACTCATTAATCCTTCTCCCGTACTTAAATCCAAAAACCCAAATCTTGTATCCGATTGTATCATAATAGGCTTATTGGATTGGTCAGCAGATATTGGATAAACAATAAAGTCTTGAGGCTTTCTCATTCCCTTTATTTTCATTTGCAATGTTGTAGTACCCATAATGTTGTTTTTAACATTAATGAGTTCGGTATTTATTGTGCCTAATTCTCCTCCTTCAGCATAGTACTCGCTTTTGCCTTTTTGACCTATTTTACGCAAATCATAAGGTTCTGCATCTAAACCAAATTCAAACGTATATCCAATCTTTTTCATTTCGGCTAATAAATCATTTAAACTATCATAATTATAATCTTCCACTTCCAAGGTAGATAATAATTCACTAACTTCTTCGGGTTGGTCTTCATAGTCCTCAAATAAATCTACTCCTTCATCATCGTCCATTTCGCCACCATCTTCAAATCTTTGCCCTTGTGAAGCCCCTTCATAGACTTCTAAAGCATTTCTCTCTCTAAAAGACAAATCTCTCTCTAAAGGCAACATAAATGGCTTTATTCTTAAAGATTCAAGTTCTTTACGAGATACGCTCCCTACTTCAACTTCAAATAAGTTTACAATAGCCCATAAATAATCGGGGTCATTAGGGTCTGAATTAATTATATACCAAACTCCACGACCATAAGGGTTAAATATTTTAGCAATTACTTTTTGATTTGCCAACTCCCCACCTTTGAAGAATTGAGCAAATAACTTTTTATCAATGTCTTTAGTAAATAATTTCATATTAGTCGTTTTTGTGTTTTTCGGTGTAAAATACTTTGCCACCTTTAGCAAATTTCAAAGTAGCACCATCATTAAAATTAATTTTACCCGATTGTAATACTTTTATTAAATCATCTTTTTGCTCTTGAGCGTAATTTTCGTTTATATCTTCGCCCATTTTTTTATAATAATCGGAAACATCTGCAATTAAATCTAAAGTGTTATCATATTTTAAATACAAATCTTCTTTGCCCCACATCTCTTTTGTATTACGACCATTCCAATCTTTATAAATTCTTCCACCTTTTTCCATATAACCACCATCTTCAAAACTATCAGTAAATTCATAATCATTACCTTTGTAAACTAATCTATAACCACTAAATCCATTATTTTTAACATACCTTTCCTTTGTTTCACCTCCATCATCAGAAACAATTATTTCTCGTCCTTTTTGAGAAATTAATTTATATCCACTTGGCTTTAACTGACCATTACTTTGCCCCCCCAATAACTCTTCTCCCATCTCTCCACCTTTAGCCATATAGCCACCATCTTCGTATTTGTAATCTTTATTTAAAGCGTTTTTAAGTTCTGCCTTAAATGTCTTTAAATGAAAACTATTAATAGGTGCATTATCAAAATCAAAATTTTTCATTACCTCATCATAAGTTATAGTGCCATAAGTACCGAATTTTGTACTTCTAACTTCTTCAACCCATTTTTTATATTCTTTTTCGGTTTTTACGTTATTCCAATCGTTATATAATTTATTTATAATTTTGCCATTACCTTCATTTAATACAACATTTACATATCCACCTTCAGCCATCATTCCACCTTTAGCGAAACGACCACCTACTTTATCAAAAAATTCATTTGCTTGTTTTAGTTCTTCTTTAGAAGGCTCTCTTTCTACATCATCGTAAATATCAATTTCGTATCTTTTAAATCCACCAGCGTATTGATTTCGTTCAATACTTTTCATCATAAAAGGTTTTACCACACCTCTCCATTTTGCACCATTACTTCTGTTCTCCGTCAAAATGACTTCTGTGTTTAATTTTCCACCTTCAGCCATATAGCCACCATCTTCGTATTTTTCCAAATAATTCGAAACATTATACACTTCTTTAAATCCATCTTCTTTTAATGAATTTATAATAGAATTTAATTGAATCTTACTTTTAGCAGTACTAATACCAATAAACGGACTTCCATCTTTATGTGTTGACTTACCATCATAAACATCAACTACATATTTCGCCTTTCCTATGCTATGAGGATAAACAGAAAATAATTTTTCTTGCAATGTACCACCTTCTTCATATTTTCTTCCCCAATCTTTTTCGTAAATAGAAATATAATTATCAAATTCTTTTTCTAAAATTTCTTGAGCCTTATTTTTACTTCCATCAAACACAACAACATCGGGTTGATTTGACCAACCATATTTTTTTGCTTTTCTAACTTTTTTAAAGCCGTTGTCTTTTAAAACTTTTGCAATTTTATCTTCATCGTAGTTTGGATAAAAATCATTTACATAGTAAACCTCTTCAGCCATACCACCATGTTCGTATTTATTAAATTCAACAATAGAAAGTTTAGCATTTGGATAAATTTCTTGAAACTCTTTATACTTTAAAGATACAAAATTTTTATTATCACTCTTAAAATAAATTATATCGGTGTTTTCATCAACTATTGCATAAGACTTTGCCTTAGTATTATCGCCTTCAGCCATACCACCATCTTCGTATTTTTTACCATCAGCAATATAATCGTATCCATTTTTATGAGCCCAATTAATTGCTTTTTTTGACATTGGATGTTTTGGATAATAGCCCGAAGTTGGTCTTACTACTTTATTTTCTCTATTAATAGAAGCAATCCGAACATTTTTTTCAAAATATGGCTCATATCCTAACAAGTAATCACCTTCTTCTTGAATTCGACCACCTTCAGCCATATAGCCACCTTTGGCATTTTTCGTATTTATATTTGTTATTTTTATTCTTTCTATGTAATTAACATTTCCTTGCCAAATCGGTCTGCCATAAGACCTTTTAAATGTAAAATTAGTTCCATTATTTAAAGTAACTAAATAAGTATCTTCGGAATAAGGATTACTATTATTGTAAGGATAATTTTTTCCTTTTTCTATTACTTCTATATTTTTTACAATATATTCAGTTTTATCATAAATATAATCAGTCAAATCTTCTTCATTTTTTATCGTAACATATCCATCATCTTTCTTTCCAGCCATTACCCCCTTATAATATGATTGCCATTCACCACCTAATGATTTTATTTTTGAAATTTCCTCCTCTAATTTACCACCTTCAGCCATACCACCATGCTCATAACGACTATCTTCCATTTCAAAGTCATAGAAATATCCATAACTTTTAAGTTCTTTTCTTAAATCTAAAGCATCGGCTTTTTTCAAAGTAATAAAAAAACTAACTTGCGAAATATCCCCACTTGTTCTCCAATCTTTTGAATATGGTTCTACTATATTGATAACTTCATTTAAACTTATATTATCAGTATTAAACGAGAAAGAAAACACTACTTTTTCACTTAATTTACCACCACGCTCTAACATAGGGTATTTTTTACGTTTTACATCGGCACGATTAATACGTCCTTCGTAATACGCTCTTCCTTCTGTAATATCTGCTCTTGTAGGTTTTTTATAATTATGTTTACCCCTCATTCTCCATCCAAAAGGCTTTGCAGGTCTATTTGCATCAATATCGTTTCCTGTACCTTTTTTATCTTGGGCTTCTTTCTTTCGTTTTTCACCAAGGGCTTTCCCTCTTTCTTTTTGAGCATCTGCAAGAGCCTTTTTATATTCGGGAGTTGTCTTAACGGCAATTGGTTTAACTTCTTTTAATTTGTTAAAAAAGTCAACGAATAATTGTTTTGCTTCTTCGTCTTTACCAATAAAATTACCTGTCGCTAAACGCAATTTTTTTAATGTTTCCTTGGCTTTATCAGAAATCTTTGTTTGGTCAATAGATTTGTATAAAGTGGATAAAGTATTTGTAGTTTTTTTCATAATTTTATTTTAAAATTCTAAATCTAAAATGTCTTGTCTAATTTGTTCCAAAAATAATCTTTTTTCATCAATATTTTCACCACTATTATTTGGTGGGGTTTCTATAACTTGAACTTCTTGAATATCTTGAATCTGCTCAATTTCTTTTATCTCTTCTTCAATGTTTTCTTTTGCTTTAGGATTTAATTTATATTCATTTAAACGCTTTAACAAAATACTTGACATTTCTGCAATAGTATGAGCAACTACATCCCTTTTACGCTCATTTGTTATTTCTTCATAAATTAACTGCATTCCATCAATTAATTTTCCACCATCAAGAATATCTTGTGGTAATTTATTTTGCTCCTCTTCGGATATATTTAAAAAATTAAAAAATCTTATCATATTATTGTTGTGTTACTTACATATTTTGCAATTAATGGTGGTGGCATAATTAAATTCATAGTTACTATTTCGCCATCAAACAAAATGTTGTAAAATATTTGTTTGGTAAAAGGAATATTTTCTTCAGACAAATCTTGAATTAAAGTTGAAACAATAGTTATACTATTATCATCTTCATTTAGACTTTTTCTAACTTCAAACGAGCAATACCTTTCAGAGCCAAACCCTATATATTCATTAACGTTTTTATTATATTCGTTTCGTAAATTTTCTATTTTGTATTTTTGTAAATCTGTCATGGTGTTTGCTCTAAATTTTTAATTTGTCTTATTGCCCTATCAAATGTTTTTTGTGCTTGTTGTTGGCTCAAACAAGCGTTAATAATAATTTTAGTGTTAGGATTCAAACTATCGTCTTTACTACTACCAAAATCTTTACTTGTTTGCAATGCTTTAATAAGACTTCTTTTTGTAATATCGGCATCATTAATCGCACTACCTAAACCTATACTAATATCGCTATTATATCCTAAATCATAGGAAGCCGTAATTATATATTTGAAAAATTGGTATCTAAAGTTTCTCGCATCAGCACTTATAATTGCCGTTGTGTTTGAGTTTAATGGGTCATTTAAGTCTTTTAGTTTAATAAAAGAACTAACAATTTTACTTTGATTATTTCCCCAAGAAGTTGCCCCACCCCCATAAATTCTAAATCTAACATTCGATTTACTTAATTTTTCAATTATTGCATTTACGGCAACGGAAGTCCAAAACATCTCATCTCTTGCTTCTACATTAGCATTATAACTTACTTGAATAACAATATCAATTTGTGGTAATTGAAAAGGTATTTGTGGAATATAAATAAAACTCTTTTTCCAAGTAGAACTGAATTTAGGCAATCCATTAACCCCAATCACTTGCCTTTGTTGAACATCGTGACGTGGTATTTCTGCTACTTTTAAATGTATAAATTCAAATTTTCCATCAATTATTTCTTTAACCACATAAGGGCTATTTTGATTTACGAAAATATTTAAGATGGGAGAAAATAATTTACCATTCTTTTGTTCCAAATAATGTTGTGGAATTTCGGCAACAAAGATGTGATAAAAAACCACATCTCCGTTTCCCGTTTTATAAGAACGAACTTCATCGCCCCCAACAATTCTATTTAATAGAGGGCTAAAATATTCTACCACGGGAATAAGCCCTAAAGATGCAAGGTCAAAAGAAAATATTCCAATCTCTTGAGCAGTAAAAGTAATTTTCTTTTTTTGCTCTAAATCAATTTGCTCGATATTTGTATTGTTTCTATCAAACGCTTCTAATTCCCTTTTTAATTCATCATTAAATTTAAAAGTATTAATATCTTGTTTGACTTCCTCAAAATCCGTAGTTCCATACCAATTTTCGTTCCTTCTCGCTCTTTGTGTTAAATAACTTTCATCAAAAATAGAATCGTAAACGGCTCTTGCATTATCCGTTAAGGTAGGAACTAAATCATTAATATAGTCTACATAATCAAAGTAACTATCAAACAAAATTGTTTGACTATTCCTTTTAATTGACGATATGTCTACTTTGGTAAAACCCATTAGTCTACGATATATTTATCAGCAATTAACCAATTAGTTGATTCGCTATAAATTTTAGAAGCCGTTTCTTTAACCATTGGAGTCAATGAATCTACAAACCCACTTTCTCCACCATTAACGATTAAATCAATAGTGGTTTTAGTTACTTTTTCAACTTCATCGTAGGTATATCCACTTTCACGAATTAATGTTTGTTTTGCATCATCGCCAAACGCAACTAAATAACTTTCAAAAGTTGACAATACGGTTTTTCCTTTATCACTAATTCCTGTATCGCCTTGTTTTCTTGCAATCGCACGAACTAATTCTATTTCAAAACCTACTCTAAAAGCAATGATAGTACGATAAGAAACCAATGCCATATTTTTCATATTGTTGGCTTCGATAATCGTTCTTAAACCTCTTGGAGTTGGTAATGCTTTATTATCTCTTTTCGCTTTAATGTATTCGTGATAATTACCTACAAGCATATCATACAAAAATTTATATCTGCAACTCTCTTCGTCAATATATTGAGAATAGTCTACATAGTAAACGCTACCACTAAATCTATCTAACAAAGATAAATCTTGTTGGTTATTACCAACGTATCCTGCAGGATTAGGTTTGTTTGGATATACGTTACCCGTTCCAATAACTGCAAAATTTTCATTTCTTGGTATTGGTGGTTCACTTGGATTGGTTGAATTGATTTTAGCATTCTGTCTTGTTTTAGAAGATTTTGCCAACGCATCGTTTAACAAACCTGCCGTGTTAGGGTCAAGTTTAGGCATCTCATCTAAAATAAGTATTTTACCATCTCTCCAAGAAACAATTAATTTACCATCCTTGTATCCTTCGATTGTTTGACCTCCTAAAATTTCAGTTGGCGAAGTATATTGAGAACAATTTAAAACCATAAAATCACGATTTAAAATTTCTGCAACTCTTTCAGCAGTAAATGTATTGTGAGTTACAATATAATCATCGGTAAGGTACAAACTTGTAGGATTTGATACTTTGATACATCTCACTTGCTCTACACCCTTAAATTCAATCTTTTCAATTGACCTACGAGTTTTGTATTTTGTATTATGAGTGTATTTTTTATTTGACTTTCTAAATGGATTAATATTATCGGGGAAAACACAATGTAGTCTATATGCCGTTGTTGTTTCTTTTCTAATTCCATTTTTAATGTATTTACCCATTCTTGAAGTTACACGACAAGTTCCACCTAAACTTCTTACTAATTCAGCAAAATCAATGCTTAATTTTTCACTTGAAGTTGAATATTCAAAATGAGTACTATCTGCATATCCATCAGTATCACACAACCCTTGCAACAAAGATATTCTATCTTCTAAAGTTCCATATAAATATTGATGTGGAATATGTTTATCAATAGATTTTTTATATAATAAATTTAAATCCTTTAATTCATTTTTAAACAAATTAACACCATCTTCTCCAATTATTCCATAAGCATTAGAGCGTTCATCATTATTTCTTTTAGATAATTTAACTTTTTCGGGTAATAATCTGCTTACTTCATTTATAATATTTTCATCATTATTACTAATTGATATTGAATCTGTAGTTAAAGAACCATCTCCAATCACAACTGCTAAAACGTAAGGGTCTATAATATTGTTGAATTTTCTATTAAAATCAACTGCTTTAGCAACGGGAATATATGCATTAGCATAACCTTTTGCAGTAAATGTTTCAATTTCACTTAATGGAATAACTTTACCTTTTCTCCCTCTACTCCTATCTAATCTCGTTTGAACTTCCCATAAATGTTCGTCACAAGTTTCCGTTGTAGCCCCGTCTGAAGTAGTAACAATAAACACATTTTTTTCGCCTCTGTCATAAACCCCTTCAACGTGATAAATGTTTCCATCTTCGCCAAAAACTTCATCCCCTACTTGTATATTTTCAAAAGTAATGAATCCATTTGGTGTGCAAATTTTTGCCGACAATGGTTGTGCTTTACCACCACCTGCTTCACCGATTAAATATACGTTGTTACCTGCCAATACATCATCCAAAATTGAATAGATATTTGGTATCATTGAAGTACCTTTATCTACTGTAATTTGCAAATCATATTTTGGCAAACTCAAAACAACTATTTGATTTTTGCGTATTTCATCTAAAACGCTTTTATCTAACTCGTCTAAATTGATTTTACGGGTTGTAAGGAACTCTTCAATCATTTTCCTCACTTCGTAACTATCTACACCTCCACCTTGATTAGAAAGCATCATAGCCCTCAATGTGGTAAGCATGGCATCAATAGTTGAAGAACCATCAGTAGTTGTTTTTGACTTTTTTTCTTTTTTAGTTTCTTTAACTACAACTTCTTCTGTAATAGGAGTCATTGCTTTTAATTCATCTAATTTTGATTGAGCATTTGAACGAATATTTTCGGGTGTACTTGGATTGCCAATAATCCTTTCCATTGCTTCAATTTTTGAATTTATTTCTTGTTGTGTCATTTCGTTTTAATCTAATAATTGTAATATGTTTAAGTCGCTTATGTACGTAGCCAATTCAAGTCTCTTTGATTCATCAGTTTCTAAATCTAAAAGCATATTTAACGCTCCAATGTACTCTTCTAAATTACCCTCTTCTTTGTTTTCTGATTTAGGTACATATTTTTCTAAATATTTAAATGGAACAGGAATAGTAACTCCATTGCCACCCCCAAAATCTATATATGCTTCTTTTTGACTATAATCAATAGATTTAATATTACCAACATATCCTATAGGATACAATGCATCATTATAACTAAAAGGCATTTTTAATTTTATTGTATCGTTCAAATAAAATGTCAAAATTTCTCTTGGTGCTTCTTCAATAATTCTAATCTTTTTAAATGGAATGTAATATAAAAAATCGGGTACTCTTTCAGAATTCATATATGCATCCACATAAGTATTCGGTGGATAATAATCTTGTGCAAAAACACCCGTGTCCCCTTTTTTCAATGTACCATCATCTTCCATTAATTCAAATTCAGTTCCTTGAGGAATCATAACTTGTGGTTCTTTTGGATTTTCTGCTTTTGGTTGACTCGCTCCTCCCCAATATTTGCTTAAAACATCACACGCTTTTTGTGGAATAGTATCATCGGGCATAGTAGTCCATCTTTGGAATGTTCCACTTTTGTATCCCCACATAAACCCTGCTTCTAACATATCGGCTTTAATTTCAGCCCATTGTTCTTTATTCTGCTTTGTATCTTTGTCCTTAACTACGTTATAAAGATATTTTTCTTTTGGTTTACCTACATATATTTTCCATCCATTACCACAATCTAAAACTAAATCAAGGTTATCAGTAGGGCTATATTTACCACCTTTACGTTGATATTCTTTTTTCGTAGTTTTAGGCATATCCTCGTAATTTGGAGGTGTCATATCATATTCTTTAGAATCATAAGGAGGTTTATTATCAACGTTTATATATGGTGAATCATTTTCAATTTTAGTTCCATCTATTAAAGTTGCGTTGACATTTTTACCATAAAAATTACCATCGGGGTCACCACTACTATAATCAATATATTTTCCAAATCTATCTGCAAATTCCTTTATATCCAAAAACCACTCTCTTGGCACATTCCATAAATAAACACTTATTCTTGAGCCCATAGAATATTTACTTGATTTAGCCCAAACTTTTATGTCGCCATACTTATTTTTAATGTATTGTTTTATGATTTGAGCAATACCTGTTGTATCAATATATATTGAAACATCATAAGGAGTTCTATACTCATATACATCAATATTTTTGTAAGTTTCCCCAAAAACGATAATATCTTTTTTAATTTTTGCCATTAACAATATCCTCCTTCTTTCATTTTTCTCATTAGGTTGTGCCCGTAAGAAGTTTTATGGTTTTTCATTCCTTGTTTTTTATTATAAGTTGAATTTATTTTATTCATAATTTGATAATCTTCCATTGTTTCGCCCCCAAATTTATACATTTTACCCGAACAATTACATTGGTTAACTTCCCCACCATCTTCAAATTTAACACCTCCACCACTTTCATTTATCTTTGATAAGATTTGCTTATTTGTAAGCATCTCTCCTTCAAACTCGTATAATTCATCATCTTCAACGGCTTTTTTAGTAATAATAACTTCTCCACCTTCTACTTCTATTGGTGAATTGGTCGTTGAATTCCATGCTTTTATACCACCTTCAGCGTGACTTTTACCTTCAAAATATCCACCTCTTTTGCCACTATTAGTCAGTCCATGCTCGGTTAATACCGAACCACCTTCGGCAAATTTTGGTGTTGTTTTTTGTATCCCTAAAAGGTGTTCATATCTATCCATTTTTGTTTTGCCTCCTTCGGCATATTTATTGTCACTTGACAACATTTTTTCAACTTTGTTTTTTTGTCTTTGAACTCTATTTTTCAAATCATAAAGCCCATAAGGTGCTTTTATATTATTTGCGTTTAACCTTTTTGAAATCCAAGTTGATTCTAAATCCTCAATAGTATTTTTTGTCGGTTTATATTTGTTTTCATCTAAATTATCCAAATCCTTGAATAAAATATATTGATTATATGGCAAATCTTGAGGTCTAACCACATCTCCCATAGAAAAATAAATTCTATTACTCTCTTTCTCTATTGTTTTTTGTATAACTAAAGGTAATTCATTTAATTTAGCAATTTTTATTGTTGGTTTTTTAATATTTTCAAATTCTCTTTTTGCCTCATCATATTGCTTTTGTTGTGCTTCTAAAATCGCTAATTTCATTTGTTGTTTAGCCAAAGTTTTAGAAGCCGTTGCTAAATTACCAAAAACTTTTTTAGTATCTTTATCTACAAAACCCATAATAGACAAAACACTCTCACTACTAACCGATTTTTTACTACCATCGGGCATTTCTATATCAAAAACGTGAACTAAATCTCTTCCTGTTTCTGCACTTTCTTCTGCTTGAGCCCAATCCGAAACTCTTTTACCATATTCTTCTCCTTCTTTATTAAAAGAACTTTCAATAGTATATTTCCATTGATAAGCAACAAGTTTTGTTCCATTTTTCCCCAATAAAGGAGGGTCAAAAACAATAGTATCACTCGGTTTAAATCTTGAACTACTACTAATTATTTTATCAAAATTTACCTCCCCACCTTCGGCATATCTTATATCGTTATTTTCACTATCAAAGGTTGTATTTGTTCCGTCTGCAAGTTTTATTTGATTAGGGGAAAGTACAATAAATGATTTACCATCACCTTCGTATTTATTATTATAAATAAATCCAACTGAATCCCCATATTTTGATTTTATATATTCTCGAATTTTTACATTATCTTCTCTATAATAAGCACTTAAAAACCCTTTTTCTTTGGCAATTTTTTCATCAATTATGTTGTCTGAAATTAACATATCAATATATCTTTGAGGGTATTCCCATTCTCCAATATCACTTACTTCAAACAAAGGTTTTATGTTTAAAAAATAAGAACTTACATAAGATTTAAACCCCTCTATAAAAAATTTTGTTGTAGAGCGATTTTTTGCTTGTTCTTTTGTCCCAAAATGGAAACCTAAATCGGCTTTTTCTAAATCAAATGTGTAAAATGGCTCTTTTGCATAAGTCCCGTGATAAACTACTAAAGGTTCTCCATTTTCGTCTACAACTTGACTTGCGTTTTTAGGGTCATTTTCCCAATCGCCAAACCATTTTTTAAATTCGGGGGTACGAACAAGTTTATATTGTTCGGGAGTTAAATTACTTTTCTTGCCATTAGGAGCAATTAACCCACCTTTATCATAACGTATATCGTTATTTAAAGCACTAAATTCAGTATTCCTACCATCGGCAAGTTTAACTTGGTTAGGTTCAAATATTGTAACGGCTCTTGTAAATTCATCTGCTTTCGTTATATCTGCATCTTCTCTAATCTCTTCAACATACATAACCCCATCATAGCCTAATGATTGCAAAAAACTTTTGAATTCGCCTTTTCTATCTCTTGACATTAATTTCCAAAATTGAATATCGTCAAAAAAATTATCAAACACATAATCTTTTACATACTTGTATTTATTATCTTTAGCGAATTGTTCTATTTGAGACGCATCCAAATTATTTTTTACCCCATAATCGATAAATATTTCTGATAAAAAAGCGTATCCTTTATCAAGTTTATAATTAATATAAATATAAGGATTTTTTAAGCAAGTAAAAACGCTATACAATGTTTTGCCTTGACTAAATTGTTCACTATATGATTTATTGAGTGCAAAATAAGAATATGGTCTTCCCAAATCTCTAACATCGGTTTTAAATTCAAAAAACTCTTCTGATTTAGTTCCGTGCCAATATGCTTGAGGTTCTAAAGTATCGTAATCAATTGTGTATGAAACATCTTTGATTTTGTATTCATGAAAATAAAAAGATAATATAATTTGATTCCTTGAAAGATTTCCTTTGCTTTTATCATTTTGCCAAAAAGATTTTAAAAGTGTTTTTTCAACTTGACTAAATGGAGTTTCTTTTGCTCTATCTTGAACAACTTTATTAGCAAAATTTTCCCAATCTCCAAACCATTCTTTAAATGCTTTAGTTCTAACTAATAACTGTTGAATATAAGTCAATTTTGATGGAGCACCCGTTGGTGTATCTATTTTAAATAAAATAGAAGTTTCTCCACCTAACGCCATTTTTTTTATAGCGTTTTCATATTCTAAATCGTAATCAATATTTTGCATAAAACATTACAAATATAACAATAAGATATTAAATTCTATTTTTAAGCAATTTACAAGTTAATCAAGGTCAATAAAAATTGAGTTTTAAATCATTTTGACATCATATCCGAATAATTGATAAAAATATTAGAAAAAAACTTTGTAAAATTAGTGTAAAATAGGGATAAAATTTTATAAGATAATTTGATATTTTATTTTTATATTTATAAATACCAATAACTTACTTAATAAATAATTCTAAAATATTCCAATCCATAATTTTGTATGTTTAACTAATATTATATTTGTAACACTATGGGAGATTTCTTAAATATTAATTCAGACAAATTTTTAGGTGGTAACAACGTTCACAACCTAATTATTATCGGTGCACTCGCTTACATTATTTACAAGAAGTAATTCTTGCAAATAGTTAATCTGTGTTAACTGAATGGAAAGGGTGCGACAACGAGTTGTCGCCTTTTTTTTGCCCTTAACTTTTTAAAATTACAATTACATCAACTTTTTTATTTGTTGTTTAAATTGTTCTGCAATTTTATCCCAATCGTATTCCTCAAATTTGTGTTTGTACTTATTTGGGCTAAATGGTTTATTTCTATTTTCAAATGCTTTTATCATTTGGTCTTTTACTGCAATTGGATTTAACTTAAATCGAATATTTTCAGCATCCGATATTTGAAAATGCTCTACTAAATCCGTAACTCCATAAACTAACTTTCCATAATCAGTAATCTCATTAATAGAAGTATGTAATCCACAAATGATTGGTAATCCTGCTCCCATGGCTTCAACTATAGTTAATCCCCAACCTTCAGCCATAGTTGTATTTATAAATACGTCAAAACAATTAAAAACCTCATTCATCTCTTGAGTAGTGTATTTATTGTTTACATATTTATCTTCAATAGGAAGTATTACATCTTCTCCAATGATTAGCCCAAGTCTTTCGAGGGCTACATTCAAATTAATTCCTGTATTATCAGAATGATAACAATGCAAATATAAAACACTTTTCTTGTTAGGGTAATTCTCTTTTAACCATTCATTAAAGTGCTTAAAAGCAATAAGGGTAGTTCCTATATCCTTTCGAGGTTGATTCTTGTTTACGTTGCCCCAAATGAATGCATTTTCGGGAATATTGTACTTTTTACGCAACTCACTTTTATTCGACAATGGCTTGAAGTTTTTTCTATCAATACCATGGTTAATAATTTCCACATTTATTTTTTTATTTGGACTTACTATTTTGTAAGCATCAAGAATTTCTTTTTTACCATATTTTGTATATGTAATAAGCGTATCAAAAAACTCTAAATATTTAAAATATTTTGCATAAGGTTGCGAGTCAATTGGCGTGTAAAATAAGGTCTTGAAAGGCTTTTTATTTTTAAAAATTTTGTCTTCATTTAATGCTTTTAAATGACGACACATTGGACTAATAACAGGAATATCATTCATAGGAAAAAACAAATCATAGTCTCCTATTTGCAAAACCTTTAAAATACCATCTCGCCAAAAAAAATCATCTTTATTCTTTCCAAATAACTTAGGATTGAGCACCATTATTTGCTCATTGTACTTATAATGAGGGTTGTCTGCGTAATTTAAAGCACATACATCTACCTCTATGTTCATTTTTTTAAACCAAGGCGTTAATCTATCTAAAATATTATGTGCTACAGTACCAAATCCCGTAGGGCACATAAAATCCATGTAGCACAATATTCTTTTAGTGTCTTTTTTGTCCAATTCTTTCATCATATTTTTTAAAAATTTCGTCAATAGTTGTTTCGTTCAAACGTGCGTATTCATTAAGGGAGGCAACACTTTTATTTTTTAAATTTTCGCCAATGGTTGCACCCCTTGAACAAATGATTAAACGCTTAACTTCTTTGAAGTTCAAGTTTAGGTTTTTCTTCATACTTTCCAACTAAAAATTTCATTGCTTGTATTTCACAAGTCTGAATAGCCACAACGTTATCACCTTCTTTTGCAAGTTGCAATTTTGTGCAGTTAGTACTACACAACTCATAAGCCATAACTATTTGATTAGCCATATTCTGAGTAGGTATCGGGGCACACTTGTGACACTTAGTATTTAATCCATCTTTTACTAAAACTTTCGCCCCCTTAACTTGAGGGTGGTCGCTAATTGAATATTGATGAAAATATTCTAATTTATTTTTTTCTTGTTCACTCATAGTGCAAATATAATTTTATTTTAGAGAATAATATTATTCGTTCAAAAAATAATTAAACTTTTGACTATATTTTTCTTCACCCACATAGTGAATATAATCAATAATATTTCGTTGAAATAACTCTGCTAAAACATTGACATCCAATGCTAAAGCCATTGCCAAAGGACTACTTTGATTGCCAATAAAATAACCACTTGTTTTGATGTTTTTAAGCCAATCTTCAATAGTTAAAGGTGTTACTAATTTACAGTAATGCTTTAAATCAAAAAGTTCATAGTCGTGTTTTGAACCTAAAAAAACAACTTTTTCAAATTGTTCTATATACTTCAAATAAATATTTTTTGCATTATCGGTCATAGGTGTTTTATAACGTCTTGCAATAACCAAAGTATTTTGTTTTATTTTTGGGTTATGGTAATCGAGCCAAGCCCCTGTGAGTATTGAGGTATTGAATGTTCCGTTAAAAATTTCTCTCCAACAATTTTTATATAACAAATTAGAGCGTCTGAATAGAGTAGTATTGGCTTCTATCGGCTCACCATCCCAAATTTTAAAATCTTCACAAAAAGATTGCATTTTAATAAAATCATACAATTCCATGTAAGTATTTTGCAAACCATTTTCAAAAGGCTCAACGCTATCGGTCATATAAATTACAGACTTCTTATTAAAGTGCTTAAATAAAACCTTGCAAACGTATAAAGAATGAATTAAATCCCCCAATTTGCCACTTATAAGTACACTAACTTTTTCCATACATTTTAGTGCTTCCTTGGTCGTATAATTTTTGTTTCTCGCCTTGTGAAATAAAATTCATTTCTTCGTCAATGGCTTGAATTAAATCATTGCGTTGCTGATTGGCAATATTTGTTTTTCTTGTAGCGTCTGAAATTTGTTTGTCAGTTGCACATGAGTCACGTTTAATATCTTCTGCCATCCAAATTTTTATATTGACAATAGAAAGTTCGTCAATTAGTTGTCCAATTGTTTTTTTCATAATCTTCCATACATATAATTATATTCTATACAATGAACTAAAGCATATCCTTTAGATAACATAAATTCATTATATTTTTCATCGTATAAATAATTTTCCAACAAAATAGCATCGGGTCGAAATTTTTCCATATCTAAACTTTTTAATACTTCTAATTCATAACCTTCTGTATCAATACTTAAAAAATCTATTTTATCTACTTTAGCACATTTAACTAATATATCTGTCAATGTTTTAGTTTCAACTTTTATCTTTACAATATTTGTTGGCATTGAATGTTTTTCAATATATCCTTCATGAATTTTTAAAGACGAAAATGATTCAAAACTCATGTCACTTCCTTCACCATAATAATTTACTAAATAAAAATCAACATTTTTTTTGTTTTTTTTGTCTACTGCAAATTCATAAATTTCATTTCCTACTTCACGATGCTTTTCGGCAAAAATAGGATTAGGTTCAACTCCTATACATCTCCATCCATTTTCTCTAAATAATTTTGACATAGAGTAAATATTTGGGTCGGCACAACCCACTTCAACCATAATACCCACTTTATTTGGAAAATAAGTAGTTAAAATAATATGGTCTGTTTCAAATTCAGCGTATGTTTTTTTCATAAATATATAGTTTCGTCTTTAGTAATAATGTGTGGATGTGGGCACGGAACTAAAAATATTCCTCCATTTTGTAGGTAATCTTTTTCTCGCTCTACAAAATAGTCAATAAATTGAAAGGGGAATACAATAGTAATATCGGGTTTATTCTCCCTCCATTCATCTTCGTTACAAATTTCAATTCCACTACCTTTCGTAAATTTGCCAAATTTTTCTTCATTGGCTTCAGCAATTTTATAAATATCATTGAAGTTTAATTCATAGTATTGTAACAAAGTATTTGCTTTCGTTGATGCTCCGTAACCCCATATAGTATTGCCATCTACGTTTGCTTTCCTAATATAATCTATAAACTTCATTCTATTTATATGCATATTTCTTTTGAACCTATCCCATCCAAATAAAGGGTTGTTTTCGTACATTGAAATTGCATCAATATTTACTTCCCCAATTATTTTTTGAGCAGGAGTCAAAAAACGAGGAGGTTGTTTTGATTTGTTTCTTTTTGTGCAGTAAATTCTTATAGAACCACCATTTACATCATTTAATTCTACATTAAAAATAGACAACTCTGATTCATTTGTTAATAATTGCAATACATTGCTAAATTCGTGGTAAGCATAATGCTCGTGGCAAATATTCATAAAATCCCCCATCAATAACATAGTTGGGGTGTATGTAAATTGAAATACAAAAATTCCATTCTCATCTAAACAACTACAAACATCTTTTAAAAACTTAATTGGCTCTTGTAAGTCGTAAAACATTGCACAACAAGTAATTACTTTTGCCTTGCGTTCTACTTGATTAAAATATTTTTCAGCAGTAAAGTAATCATTTATAAACGTATCAGTATTAGATTCGCCTATTTGAGCAATAGTTCCTTTAACGGGGTCGCATCCAACTTTATGATATTTATAATTTACATTTTTAAGCATCGTACCATCATTAGATGCAATATCCAACCATACATCTCCTTCTTGTGGCACAATCAGTTCATCAATAGCCTGTACTACTTTTTGCAAATCTTTTACCATTTTTCCATTGATACCACTTTGATACCAATATTTCCCCCACATCAAATCAAATGGTGGTTGTTTGCTCAAAACGGGGCAACCCATTTTTTCATTCCAAATCAATTTTAAAGGATATTTCTCGCCTTCAAATGATTCTTCAAATGTATCTACAAAAGCACTAACATAGTGACTCCCTAAATCTAATACTACTTCTCCGTTTTTCATTTTATTGTATAAAAATCATTTACTACGTTTCTTAAAATTCTTTGGTATCCCACACTTTCCATGTAATCTAAATAATGATTATCGTCATAATTATTTTCCAAAACAACTATTTTCGGCATCCATTTTTGAATATCAAATCCCTTCATAACATCTATCTCAGTACCTTCAGTATCAATTGATAAGAAATCAATCTTGTCAATAGCAGGATACTTTTTTAGAATAGTATTCAAACTCATCATTGGGACATTTATTTTTTTTACTTCGGGTTGCAAAAACAAATGGTCATTGTACAACCTTTGGTCTATTTGCAAACCACTAATAGCCGTTTGGTTTCCACCTTGAGCCATTAAAGTAACTACGTTAAATTCTACTTCTAACTTGTCTTCGCTACCAACTGCACAATGTATCGCATTGTGTCGGTTCATTTTTAAACTTTCGTACATATCGGGATTTGCTTCGCAACAAATACACATCCACCCTTGTTGTTCAAAGTGATATGAGTTGCTCATTCCAATTCCATCTGTTGCACCTACGTCAATACAAACTCCCTTGTATCCCGTTTCGAAGAAATCTTGCAAGATTTTATCTTCGCCAAATTGACTATAACTATGAATATTCATTTTATTTTTTATTTTTTTCTAATTCGACCATTTCAATTATCATTTCATCAAAATGCTTTTTAGGACACCATTTAATACTTTGCAAAGCCTTTGAATAATCGCCTATTAAGTTATCTCTTTCATCTTCACGAACTAATTCAGACTCAATTACAACATAATCTTGCCACTTCAATCCTTGACTTGAAAATGAAATTTCTAAAATATCAAGAACTGAATGAGTTTTAGCCGTTGCAAATATAAGTTCTTGAGGTTCTCCTTGCATCATTTCATAAAAACCTTCTACAAAGTCGGGTGCATATCCCCAATCTCTTTTACTATGAATATTGCCTAATTTTAATTTACCTACTCTTTTGTGATTTACAATTTCAGCAACAAACTTTGTAATTTTTTTCGTTACAAATTGCTCACCTCTTAAATTACATTCGTGATTAAAAGATATTGCATTATAAACAGGGTATCCTTGCTCTCTCATATATCTTAACATCATATCTACAAGATTTTTAGCGTGAGCATACGGAGTATGTGGATTTCTTGATGAATTTTCATTTAGCGTTAAATTTTTAATTTTGCCAAAAACCTCACTACTACTCGATTGAAAGAACTTACACTTTTTGTATTCCACCCAAGCCAATAAACGCATAACGCTTCTATAATTTACGTCCATAGTATAACTCGGCATACGAATAGAGTCGGGGCTAAAAGAAACACCACCAAAATTGTAGACCTCATCAATACTCTCGTGAACGTGAATGGATAAAAGAGAAAACACTAAATTATCATCAGATAAATCAAAAAAGAACCAATTTAAATTTTCTTGCTCTTTTAAATTTGTTTTGCTATAAAATGTAGCGTAAACAAAATATCCTTTGGAAAGCAACAAGTCCACCATAAGTGAACCATCCATTCCTGTCGCTCCAATAACCAATGCTTTTTTCATAATGCTTTTAATTGTATTTGAGAGTTTTTATATGTTTTTTCGGCATTTTCTATTCTTGCATTTGCAATATTAAAATATTCTTCATCTAATTCCATACCTATAAATGAAAACCCCTCTAAAATAGCACCTTTGCCTGTAGAACCACTCCCCATATAAGGGTCTAAAACAATACCGTTTTTAGGGGTTACAAGTCTGCATAAATAACGCATTAAATCAGTTGGTTTTACTGTAGGATGGAAATTAGCCCTAATAGTTTGTCTTTCATTACCACTTCCCGTTAACATATTTGAGTTTAATGTAGCATTCATTGAACCACTTCTTTTTTTATCAAACACTTCCAATCCTTCATCTCTATCTTTTTTACTTGCTTTTGCACAATAAAAAAACCTTGATGCACCACCTTTATCCCCTTTATGATTTACGTTTCTAAATATTGGCATTGACCCACTATAACTATTCGTGTTTTTTTGATTATAAGGTTTTATGTCACCCGATTTACTAATACCACTCTGTTCATCTAATATTTGACCTGCTTCTTCATCTAAAATTACATTTGCAGGAAAACGACCATCTGCAATTCCCCTTCTATCCAAAGGTTTAACATTTTCACTACCTTTATTCCATATTCCACCTTTACTAACATTATTAATAAAGGGTTGTGTTTTATTATCTCTTCCTAATTCTTCTTTACTTTCTATTATACACCCATCAATATTTATTCCCCCCGTTCCCCATTTTAAAACATTTTCGGCAACTGATTTTTCACTTAATGGTTTTCTTGCTACGCATATAGGTTCGTTTGCAGGTTTAAGACCAGTTCCCCAACCTTCCCAATCACTTACCCCTTTTGTAATTCTAAAATCTTTACCTCTTATTCCTGCTTTATAAACATCATTTTTAGGAATATTTAATCTTTCATTAGGACTTGCCCCTAAATCATTTCTTTCATTGCCTTGCATTTTATCAATAGCCTTTCCAATATTTAAACTTTTAGGGAATCCACTACCATATAACCACATAATTTGGTCACGAATTTCAAATCCTGCATCTTCAATATTTACAACCATTCGGTGATATGTTCTTGTCCCACCAAAAGATAAAATGTGTCCACCATGCTTCAATACACGATAACATTCCTTCCATAACTCTACACTTGGAACATCGTAATCCCATTTTTTATTCATAAAAGATAATCCATAAGGAGGGTCGGTTACAATTGAATCTACTGAATTATCTTCAAGAGTTTTTAATAAATCTAAATTGTTGCCAAGTAATATTGTTTTCATGTTGTCCATATTCCAATTTTAAAGAAGCAAAATCATTGCAAGTGCACCAACTATACCCCCAAACCAAAAAGTCTTGTAAAATGGCTTCTTTGTATCAATGGTAACATTTTTTACCGAAGTAATATCCGTGTAAGGGTTATCGGATTTAATTTCTACGATTGGTGTAGGTTTTTTAAATAATCCATTACTTTTTTCGCCAACTGAAATAGTAAAGTTATTTATCATATACATCGTATCTATTGTAATATCTAAAGGGTCAATTGTAACTTCTAATTTGCTCCAAGAATCTTGATGTACAAATGTATATGGCAACTTCATCCACTCGAAGGTATCCAAGGTATTTGAATCAACGTATTTAACAGTTTCAAAATAAACAGGTACTTTCTTTTCTACAATAGTAGTTTTCGTACCCATTTGAGTTTGTTGGGAAACTTTGGAAACGTTTTTGGTTTCTTTAAGTACTTTCATCGCCTCTTTCATAGAAAGTATTTGTTGATTTTGTGTACAATTAAAGAACCATTTTTATCTCGTTCTTTAGTAATTGCATTTAAGTCACTTTCAACTTTGTCAAAGTTGTTACTAATAGCATTTAACAACCATAACAAAACGGCTATAACTAAAATGCTAAAAAATTTATATAATTTGTTTTTCATATTAATCTATTTTAATTCTTCCAATACTACCATACTTATAAAACTGCTCTTCTATTTCGGGTAAAAGATAATGTTTCCTCAACGTAGGTGCTCCGTGACCTACTTTAGAACCGATTTTACGCAATGCTTCATTAAAAACTTTTGCTCTTTTTTTCTCTTCAGTCTTACCAATTCGATTCAATTCCATAACCATTAACCTATTTGCATTATATCCTCTTATATCCTTGCTTTTAGCGTTAAAATTAGAAAGATACCTATTTACTCTATCGGGCTTTATTCTAAATCCTTCTTTTGTTGTAAACACATAATCGTTTCTCCTTGCAAGTAAATCTTTAATTATTGAGGCACTAATTGAGTCTACGAAAGACTTTTCGTGTTCTACACCACTCTTGCCAACATAGTCAAGCACCACTCTATTATCGTCTACTTTGATATGTTTGTTTTTAAATTGAGTAACTCCAAAGTGACCATTTATTGCACTCTCTCCATTCCCTACTCTCTCACTTGTAAATAACATAATACGAATAACAAGAGCCGTTAATTTATCTTTTTCATTAACCGAAAATAAATCATGCCTCACATATCTTTTTAATCTTTCAATGTTATTTCTTAAATTATATACAGAATCTCTTTTTGAGTCCCATCTCTGTTTAATTTCCTTTTCTCTTGGTATCATAAATCATTTAATTTAGATTGTTTTGTATTCATATATATTGAACGAATATCAATCTCAAAAAAATTTTTATTCGTTTTATTTAAACAAGCACAAACTTTTGTTGCTTCTTCAAGATTAAATAATTGTGCCCCACCTTGGAACTCACATTGATACCATAAATTACTATCTATTTCTACATCACTTAAATAAGTGTATTTGTGGTCTTTTTCTTCCCAAGGAGACCTTGTGTTAACTTTAATCAAAAAAATCTTCGGTGTAAACATATCTAAATTTAACTTTAAAAGTTGCTAACCCAACAAATATAAAATTATATTGAGTGTGTGAAGTTTCGTAATAATATGAAAAGATTTTTTTAGCCATTAAAAATCACATCATATCCCTCATTTCCATTAAAAGGTATTGTAAAAGTTTCTTGCATCGGCATTCCACCCCATTTGTCAATATATCTTTTTTGATTTAAAGGAAAATGTGCATTAAGAGAAGGGTCTTTTTCAATAGTTGAACTATTTCTGTAAACTTCGGGATTAAAGAAAGGGTCTGCTAAGACTTTTAAACCTAAAAGGTTCATTCTGTATGCATAATCATTGTCCTCATAATACGACCTAAAAAATCCTTCATCAAATTTACCAACCAAATCAAATGTTTTAATTGGCATTATAAAACAACACCAAGTTCCTGTTCCTTGATAAAAATCAGCAGGATGTGATTGAATAAACTCTTCTATCTCATCTGCATTTCGCTTCCAAATAATATCATCGTTCAATAAAGCAACATGAGAATACCCTTTGTTTTTTAAAGTAGTCATTAATAAATTCCAAGAACCACTAACTCCTAAATTTTTCGGCATAATCATTACTCTTTGATTAGATGATTTTGTTTGAATAGATTGATTGCCATTATCAACTATATTTACATTTCTACCATACCAAGTGTCCTTGTAAACTTCAAGTGCTTCTTGTAATAAATCATTTCTGTTAATTGTGGGAATACCCAATGCAATTGTTACTACGTTGTCCAAGTTTGTCATAACATTTAATTATTTTCAAAAATAAGAATTTTATTCAAATTTATGCAATTTATATCAAAAAAGTTTTTGTTGTGTTAATAGTGGCTCTAACCTTTTATTTGCTATTTTTATATATGGAACACTCATTTCGCTACCTATAAATAATCTATTTGACCTCAAACAACATTCAGCCGTGCTACCCGTACCCATAAATGGGTCATATATTATACCACCTTCGGGGCAACCTGCTAAAATTGGTTTTCTAATTAATGCATCGTTGTATGATGCGTAGTGTTCATTGGATGATGGCTTGGTTGGTATATCCCAAAAATCAGAAATTGTCCCAGGATTTTTGCCATTTTCGGCATTTTTATTTATATCATCGGTTTCAATAATTATATCAGTCATTTGTAAATTAATAGTTTCAAATTCTTCATCCCAACTATCAACAAAGTCAACAATCATGTTCCAATGTTCAATTGTAGGATAGGAAAAACCTTTTTCATCATTACGATACCAATGTTCAATAGTCGTTTTGGGAATATCTACACTTTCTAATAATACACTCATTTTAATTCTTCTCCTTATAAAATCAACAAATTCAACTTGAGATGGTAAATTATTTCTTTTTTCAACTACATTTTCACCACGATTTTGGTGCATTCCTTGTCTATGTTCTTTTTCAATATCAATAGTTTGGTATTTACTTTGTGGTATTAAATGCTTTTTATATCCTTCATTATGCCCCATATATTGTCTATCTATACCATCTTTATTACCTACAAATTTGTATTTGTATCTTTCTATAGTTCCACTTTTAATTGAATCCCTTATTGCATCTAAATCAAAATAATACTTTTGTGACTTTACCATAAAGAAAAAATACTCGTGTTTCTTTGTAAATCTGTCGGTGGTTGAATCGGGCATACCATTGCGTTTTGCCCAAATAACATCGTTTCGCATAATCCAACCCCTATCAATGCATCCAATTGCAAATCTATGTGGAATTAATATTAAACACTTATTAGGGAATCCTTTTTGTCCACCTCTACCTGCTTTTGTATTAGAGTTAACAATTTCAGATGCACCAAATTTGTTTTTTTTATCACCTGCCCATCCACTATTATTATATGTATCCCCAAGATTTATCCAACAAGTTCCCGTAGGTTTTAATACACGATAAATTTCATCCATCATTTCCCAAAGATGTTCAAGATATTCTTGAAATGTAGGTTCTAATCCCCATTGCCCATCATAACCGTAATCTCTCAATTGCCAATATGGAGGAGAAGTAATTACACAATCTAAATAATCATTTGGCATACGTTTTAATGTTTCCAAACAAGGTTCGTTATAAATATGATTTGTTTCCATTTTTTTATCGTTCTTAATACAAATGTAATATTATTTTTCAAAATAACAAGGCAATTAAAAAAACATTCCAATACCCTAATATTTCATAAAATATAATTACTTATAAACAATCCCGAAATACTCCCCAATGAAGCACCACAAGAATATATTATTTTATCCCATTCAGTTCCAAGAGCAACTTTCTTTACGTTGTGTGACCAAATATAACTTATTATAAAAGATGATATAAACACCATTGGTGGGTTATTTTTGGCTAAAAATATTGTATTTAAACAAATAAATAATAATTGAACATAGGCTAATAAAAAGTTTTTCATTGCTCTACATTTATTCATTATCACTTGAAGCGAATGGTCTATCTCGTAATTCTGCTTGAATCAAAATTATAGCCATCTCCCCATAAGTAAAGTTCAATGTTTTATCGCCTTGTTTTATTTTTACTTTATTTTCTATTATGTAATTTACAAATAGATTATATTTTACAAAATATTTAGAGAAGTCTTTAATTACATATCCTTTGTCATCTGTTTGCTTCAAAAATTTATTATCAATAGCATTTAACAATTCTTTTAAATCTTGAATAGATAAAGTGTCGAGTGGGTTTATTGTTTTTGTTTTCATATTTTTATTGTAATAATATTTGTTTGTTATCAATGTTGCTTAACCAATCGGGTACGTTTTCTATTCCACGAAATATTTTCTTCATTACATAATAACGACCATACAATCTTCTAAATTTAGCAAATTCATTTTCTCTTTTTTCATGAGATAGTTTTGAGAATACTTTTGCTTGAGTGCTCATTGCTTCTAATTTAATTCTATCGTCAGCCCATTGTTCTGCTTCTTCTAAATTAACTTTTGTGGGGTCTAAGTACCCAATTCGTTTTAAAAACTCCCAAATAACGTTATTGTAGTCTCCTAAATAGGTATCATTATTCTTTACCCAATTACCATAATAGATAATTAATCGTTTTGTAGATTCCAATCTTTCTTGAAAAGGTTTAATTTCTTTTGGGGCTTCCAATTGTTTATTGTATGATTCTTTTCTCCAAATAATTTCTTGCATCTTTTCATAATTGTAATCACAATAAGCATTCAGAATTTTAGCAATATATAAAGCACTAAAATTGCCATAACATTCAATATCTATTCCTAACTTGTTTTGTAAACTTAATTTAATAGCCAATTGAATATCTTTAATTGTCAATTTTGGAAATAAGTCTTTTGTGATTTTTGTCAAAGCAAAAATATCTTTTTCTCCAATTTTTGAGGATAACCCCAAAGTATAAATCCATTGAACTAAAACATTCTTTAAGTTATCCATATCGGCATTGGTTGAAAAATGCTCAAGTGTTTTGCCAAAGTTGGCAAGGTAAATATCTCTTTCATCTTGGGTTTTAACCCAAGCCCCAATCGACTGTTCTTGAGGATTCGTTAATTGCTGATTCGATTTGGCTAATTGGTTGTGATTGTGGTCTTTCATTTAGGTATGAATTAAATTTATTTCCGAATAATGTTTGTGGTCTAAGATAATCTTGCATTGAAGTGTTTAACCATTTTTGGCATTTTATATCAATAACATATTTGAAGTCATTAAAATTATATCCTTCTTTAATCCTTGCGTTAATACTATCTATCGTAGATTTAGAAGTTGCTGAAAACTTTTTATCTGCTCTATCGTTTAAATAATCAATAATCAATTTTACATTATCAATATTTGATGATTCTTGTTTAATGGCTTTTTTCTCTTGTTTAGCAAAACTAAATATATAACCATTTTTATTTGAGACAATACTAAAATTAACTTTGTTTTTAACTAAAAGTCTTGATAATTCATTAACTAATTTATAAGAATATTGTTTACTATTTCCGTGCACACTACTAATATGAGATAGGCTCAATATCTCGCCTTCGTGTGCAAGGAACATAGTTAATACATTAAGATGATTTTGTTTTGGAATAAGTTTTTTCCAAACGTCCTTTGGTATCATTCCAAAATGTCATCAATAGGAACACCCAAAGCATTTGCAATAGCACGAGCAGTATCAGTTTTATAGTTTCTGATTAAGCCCGAAGCAATTTTCGACATTCGATATAATTCTATATTTACACCTGTTATATCTTTAACTCTTTTAATAAATTCCGTAAGGTTATATCCACGACTTAAAATCAAAGCATATACTTTCGTTTGTTTTTTTACTGAAATATCTTTTATTGTCATAATTTAAAATTTCTAAAAACATATCCCGACTTGCCATTTGGCATAATCAAAGTATCTATTACCATACCTTTTTCTCTCAAACGGAAAATAAAAATACTTGCCTTTTTGCTACCCAATGAACGGAATACAATTTCGTCAGTCAAAACATCACCCCTAACCAACATCTCGTAAACCTTTGCCAATTTTGAAGATTTTAAAATATTTAATTCTTGTAATGTTGGATTTGGTAACGTTGGCTTTTCTACTTTAAGATAAATAGGTAAATTTTCAATTTCTTCATAGTTTTCTGCTTCTTGATTGAAAGTTTTCTTTGAAAAAATATATAGAGAAAGGAAAATTAAAAGCCCCAATATGCTCAATGCAAATATTTGTAGGTTTAGAATAATCATCATAATTGAAACCCTTTCTCACTTGCAGGTATTGCGTCATCTTCATAAGAAAATGGGACGTGCTCATCATCAACTTGTACATCGTCTTGCGTGTCCTCAAACAAATCCATTTCCTCATTCATAGGACTTGGATAAATAGACAAATCGTCTTTTTTTAATTCGTGTGTGTTTTCCATATAGTTGCAAATATATAATTATTTTTGAAAATAACAATTAATCTCTAAAAAATATTTTATAGAAGTAATAATTGAAACAAGCACCAAGATACAATGTGAATAATATTATAACGGAATGGTATCCAAAACTTGAATATTTTCCTTTAAATGTAAGATAGTATGGTAAAGGATGATAATAATAATATAAAATGCTTGTAACTATAGTTGTCCAAAATATAGTGGCGTAAACATTATATCTAAAATCTAAGTAGTCAAGGTCGTGGGGTTTTAAAAATATTTCATTTTCACGTTTATAGTCAACACGAAATACTGATTGTAAAATATTTCCTGCCAAAAAAACTCCGAATAACGCATAAATAGTATCAATCATCATTTTTTTTAATTTTATATTTTCTAAAAATGGCATTTTCTCTTCTATCTAACATTATTGCCAAAGCACTAATTAATTTTTCTTTATCAATTGTTGGTTCGTTATCGAACTCTTCTTTCAAAGTCGCATCTTCAATGTGAAATTGAATTAATTCTTTCATTTCGTCCATTCTAATATAATTTTATTGTTTATTCTATCTAATTGCTCATTCCCTACGCATCCATGATATGAACATAAACCACAAGGTTCACTACATAAAGTCGTTTTTGTTTTTGGTGTGACTTTAATAAGTTCATTTGCTAACTTTCCTAATTCTGCTGATGACATACATCTATATCCTTGAATAAAAGTACCTCCATGAATGTATCTATCCTCTTCGCTAATTTTTACTAAAGCAAGTTCACTACCTTGGGCTACAACTTGTCTTTTGTCAAAGTCGTAAAGTTGATACACTTGTCCTTCGTGTGTACTCACTCTTCTGATTACATAGGTACTTTCCATAATTGTAATGCAAACATAATAAAAATATTTTAAAAAAAGTTTTTATTTTCAAAAATAATATTATATTTGCAATGAATTCTATGTAAATAAGCAAAAATGAAAAAATACATATTAACGATGTTTGCAATATTGGGATTTGCAACATCATTTGGACAAACATTCAATGGAATGATTATTGGGGGCACTATGGCTCAAATGAGATTTAAGTTAGAAGCAAAAGGTTTTAAGTTGGACGAAATTAAGCCTAACCTAATTTGGATGAAAGGGAAAATGGCTAATAAAAATGTTTTAGTTGGGATATTAGGTACATCCAAAACTAAAAATGTTTGGAAGATTATTACAATATTTGATTCTCAAGAAAGTTGGAGTTCGCTAAAATCTGAATATCTTGATATGAAAACAATATTGATAAAAAAATATGGTACACCAACTGATTGTTATGCATTTTTTAAATCCCCTTATTATGAAGGCGATGGATATGAGTTATTGGCAATTTCTAAAGAGAATGCAACATTCTCGTGTTTTTGGGAAAATATTGAAAATGGCAAAATGAATGTTTCTGTAGAAATAGGTACAAGTCAATCTGTGGTATTGCATTATGAAAATATTAAAATGATTCAACTCAAAATTAAAGAACAAGAAGAATTAGAGCAAAGTGCATTTTAAATAAAATTCATATTTGATAAAAATTAAGTAGTCGTAATTGACTACTTTTTTTTTATCTTTGAATTATGGAAAAACTACAAAAATATTTAAAAGACAGAGGACATTCCGAAATACAAGTAGATGGTATTATTGGAAACCAAACATTATCAGCATTGCAAATCTACATTTCAAAGAGAATCACAGAGAACAATTTTAAGTTCCCTAAAAAGGGTATAGTATGGATTAGGACTGATGAAAAGTTAACCAATACTTTTGATGACTTCGGAGTATTGATTTTAGATGGAGTTGTTACAAGAGCATTTCCTTGTTCTACTACGGCAGGTAAGCACTACATAAAAAATCCTATTACTACAGGTGGTATTACGGGAACGGCAGTTACTATATCACCACAACAAGTATTAGGTTCGCATCAATTTAATACAAGTGGTAATTGGAAGTCACTATGGTTAGGTGCACCTTTCTTTAGACAGATTAAAAACCTAAAAATATATAGGGATGGTAATAAGGATGAAGTATTGGATAAACACACAATTACAAATGGTTTATATGGCATTCATTTTCATAGAGGTGGATTAGGGTCTCTTATTGATAATTGGAGTGCAGGGTGTCACGTTACAAAAGATGCTATTTGGTTTGAGATTCAAAAATTATTTACAAACGCAGAAATAATTGACTATACTATTATTTCTTAGTTGTATATTTGCATTACGTTCTTTCAACTCGGAATTATTTAAAGCATATCAAGAGAGGTGTATGTGCTTTGTTTAATTTAGGGGGCTACAATATTTTATTTACTAAATAGATTCATTAATAATTTTTTATCGCTTACACCTATCAATTTCAAAACCTCAAGAATTAATTTTTTGAGGTTTTTTTTATTATATTTGTTATTTTGTAAAATAATATTATATTTGCATACCAAGTCGAATATCCTAACGGACAAAATAAGAAAACAGAGTGGCTGACTTACTGCTCTACATTGCGAATTAGTGTAAAGGTAACACGATAGACTCATAACCTATAATACCAAGTTCGATTCTTGGATTCGCTACTAAATTTAAAGAACAAATGAGCGAAATAAAACAAACTTCAAAATTTATACCATTGGTAGGTATAATATTTATTTTATTAATAATTTGGTTATCAAAAAATAATGAAAAAAAAACCTCAGAGCATATAGTGACTGATACTATTATTTATTGGAACGGAGAAAAACTTATCAATGAATCACCATAAATTAAAACAAATGAGCAACGAAACATACGGAGGTAACTAATATGGATTTATATAATATGGGAATTGTGCCAATGATATTTGGTGTGCTTTTATCATTATCATTTATTGGTGGATTAGTTTGGTTTGTTAATTATAAAATTAGTGGACATTTATCACAAAAAGAATGGTTAACCCGATTTGTTGCTTTAATGTTAACATCGTTTTTAGGTTTATTTTTAGTTGATAAAGTAGTATCATTTAAAACACCTTTATTAACTCTCGAAATAAGTAATGGGTTATTTGAATTGATTAAAAACATTGTATTAATTGTGTTTGGCTATCAATTCCATACATCTGAAAAGGATAAAGAAAATAAAGAAACCGAGGATTAACAAATGAAAGTATTAAACGAAAACATAGACAACTTAAAATGCTTGATTAGATTAAGCCATTTTACAAAAGATGAAGCAGATTACGATACATTTCACAAAGCATACGCTTTTGGGGTTCAATCCGTAGCAGGTAAAATTTTAACTTTTCATATTATGACGGATTATGGAATGTTGAGGTCACGAGTGCCTATTTCTGAAATATATTTAGAAGAGCCCGAAAATGATATACCTGCTCACTTTAAACAACTTTGGGATTGCTTTTCCGAAAATGTAAGTATGATTACTTACGACTATCTATATGAGAAGAGATGCGAAGTATTGCTTAAAGACAAAACAAAAGTTTGGGCAACATATTTATTTACCATTGATTGGTTTAGAAATGCGTATTCGGATGAACCTACAGATTACAAATGTGGTCATATTTTAGTTGCAGACGATGGTTATTTAATGTGCCAACCAAATAATAGAATTTTTTGGAGAGATTCAAATTGGATAACAAAAGAATTTCCATTAGATAGTAAACTTATCAAAGTTGACAATGAATTAATAAGCGTAGAAAGTTTTAGCGATAAATGGGTTGCTTCGGATGGAAACTCGTTTTACTACGATATTAATAATGTTGACGAAATCGTGAACGATTCAAAATAACATTAAAAAGAACTTATCACAATAATGCATAAATAGTGATAAAAAAGAGGAGTGTGGAGACCACGCTCGGAATTGGGGCGAGAGCCCCTTTTTTTGTGGGGTAAATCGGCATTGGCAATACAAAGAGTCTAAAAAATCAAGAACCAAACAATACTCCCCCTACATAAAGGGGAATAAAACCAAACAATCCTCCCCCCACAATAACTAAGCGTAAACTAAAGTGTAAACCAATTAAATAGCAACTACCTAAAAACCAAACACATACTATAAACCAAGGTGTAAACCAATCAAATAAACCCCACCCATAAACCAAACCAACCAAAAAATCAGAGTCCAAAATATCAAGAGTCCATAATAAATTTGACAAAGTTGACTTATAGGTTGACAAAATAGTTGACAAAGTTGACAACGAAAAAAAACCTACTTTTTACAAGTTGTTGAAAATCAATGAAGTTTGAAGAGAACAAAATTTAAAGTATATTTGTCAAAAAAATAAATTATGAAAACTAATGTATTATATTATATAGGTCGACCCGAGGTTTCTATTGGGGGTAGATTTGGTAGAAGGGCAACAACATATACAACGGCTACAAAAGGAGAAAATGGTGATGTTGCTTTTGGGCAAATAACTGTATTAACATATGGGAAAGCATCAATACCAAAAAATGTAATTCACATATCACGAGTGGATTTTAAAAAACTTGTAAGCGAACAAGATTACAAGAAACTTCCCAAATAAACCAAAAATAAAAAATAATTCAT
>Ga0114974_10000148_pt1 | contig 60637 bp, 69 predicted proteins | sample S_130206_EF_Meta_FD_87318 | JGI IMG/M metagenome (GOLD analysis project Ga0114974, IMG submission 87318) | Freshwater microbial communities from Lake Simoncouche, Canada to study carbon cycling - S_130206_EF_MetaG | ecosystem: Environmental > Aquatic > Freshwater > Lake | place: Lake...
CGCAACACACGCAGCAACCGTCGCAGCAACCGACGCACAACCCGCCGTCAGTCAGGTGGTATGCGCCCACTAGGTTTCATGGATGCAGATGCTCCGGGTATGTTGCTTTCAGGCAAACAAGCAAGCCAGGCCCTCAGTAATATGAGCAGTGAGTGGAAACTCGCCGAGAACCCTGGATCTTTCTCTCCCCGTGTTTAAGGCTGAGAACCAAAGATCGCGCGCAGCATCACTGATTGAGATGTGAGTTTCTCACGCTCTGAATCCGAAACAACAACACGAATATGACACAAAAGAGTACCATGTCCGCCCTCAGGGCGACGCGGCATTCCTTTTCCTTCAACTGTAAATATAGTTCCCGACATAATACCTGGTGGAATATCGACAACAAGTCCACCAGGATATCCAGGATGACCTTCCAATGTCTTTTGGCATCCAAGCAGACATTCCGCAAGCGTCAACTGTAGATTTACATGTAAAGTAGTGCCCTCACGTTTGAAAATAGTCGTCTCATCTGCCTCTGTTAGAACAATATGAACATCACCTGCCTCTACAAACTCATGATTGTCGCTGCATTCCCTCTCAAACACAAGCATCTCTTGTAGTTTCATACCCGGTTCAACGCGTATTGTTAGAACCTTCTCATGTGTGGTAAACTTACGACCTTTACAGGTTGAACATGCAATACCAGGCTGCTTACCTTCTCCACCACACTGTGCACAAGGTCCACGCTGGACTGCCTGCATTCCAGGCGCAATCATCATAACATGCTCAACAAATCCGCGCCCTTGACAACCATTACAGGATGTGAATGTCTTACAACCATCACCTTTACAGCCATCACAGAACTTCTGCCTCTCAAACTGTATCTGGATTGTGCGGCCGTTGTAAAAGTCGCTGAGTGTGAGAGGGATTTCGTGGACCTTGGGAGGAGCTTTCGCTCGCCGAACACGGGGTCCATTAGGCTGTCCGCCTCCTGGTCCACCTGGGCCAAACATTCCAAAAATGCTTCCAAAGTCGAAGGGGAATCCACCTGGACCACCAGGTCCAAAAGGGCTACCGCCTCCAAAAGGATTACCGCCACCTCCTCCTCCACTTTCTCCTTCACCCTCTACATTTCCAGTCATATCATAGACTTGCCGTTTTCTATCATCAGATAAAATGTCATGGGCACGAGAAACTGCCTTGAAATCGTCCTCTTTGCCACCCTTATCTGGGTGATGCTTCATAGAGAGACGCTTGTAAGCACGACGAATCTCCTCCTTATCTACACCCCTCTCAATACCAAGTACTTTATAAAGATCCTTTTCTCCACTCGGCGCCGACATCTATATCCTCTAGCATTTTCTAGAAATGAATGTTTAGACCCATTCACCGGTCTAAGCAGACCCCGCCATAAAACCACAGTATGGACTCAGGTCTCATTGGACAAGAAGAGAGTTTTCGTATTCTAAATGAAACACTCAAAGATCCGCCACACCTCTTTTTTACTGGAGGATATGGTTGTGGAAAAACAACCCTTATGAACGCATTCTTGAAAGCCTATTATAATCAATTCAATATTCGGAATCCTGGCCCAGAGTGGATTCTGAATCTTTCATCGGACCAGGATCGCGGCATTCACTGTGTTCGTCAGTCAGTCGCCGAGTTTGTTCGCCACGCCCCTGCAAAAGAGGGTGTGTATCGCTGGATTCTCTGTGATGACTCAGACTCTCTTCCTATGATTTCACAACAAGCCTTGCGTCGTCCTATGGAAACGCATAATCATATAACCCGCTTTATCTTTTGCTCTCGCTACTCAGGCGACCTTATTCCGCCTCTCCGATCCCGCTGTTTACATATAGAGCTTGAAACCATCTCACCATTTCAGCTCTTTGACCATTTTATAAATATAACAGGACAAAAACATATTAAACTTGCCAGCTCTGCAAATGTACTTTTCTTAAGCATGAGTCAAACCCCTACTGAAATGAAACGTATGATCATCTTACTTGGAACAAAATACCCCGAACCAACTACTATCACAACTGAGCAAATCTTGGAACTCTTTGGCTCTCCTAGTTTCTCACTCTGTGTATCTCTCCTCTATAGTTATCTCAAAGAGGATATTGACGCCTCCATTCAAACCTTCTTTAAGATATGGAAAACAGGAATCAGTTATGAAGATTTTCTGAACGAGATGAACATTACACTCCGACAGATTGGCCAGCTTTCTCCCCAAAAGAGCCAACGTCTTCATGAGCTAATCTTAAAAGGCTGGATGTATTTTGCACAAGGTAAAACGCATTCATTAGATATCCTTCGTTTACTTTTCCAAGAGAACTAATGATAATAAGATAGGGATGGCGGATACGAGGAGACTTTTTAGAAAGATCCCGCCTCAAGAACTTGTAAATGAAATTCTTGGGCATTTGAAACTACAAGGTCTTCAAGAGCGCCGATGGTTTACACGAGATGAACTCTCTCTTGATACTCTCGATGAATGGCTGCCCATTCTTGAACCTTATTATATACCTTGTAAAGCGAAACGATTCCTCTCAAATATCACTCATGCGAGACTAACAACGATTATTAGACATATCTTACACCCTCATGACTACGATTTACGTACTCAAGAGCGCATGTATAAAGCGCAAAAAACGACGATGTATCAGATTTACACAACCAAAGATGTGCAGATTGATATAAGTGCAAATGAAATGCTTGTTGAGTTTTTATAAGATGGCTACTTTGTCTTTTTCATAGTCTTATTAATCCATTTTATAAGATTGAACTTTCCTTTCATTGTACGTCGCTTCAAATATTTTGGTAAGATTTTGGCTCTGGATACACGCTTTTTACGCTTAGTGCCAAACTTTATAGTACGTACTGGTGAAGAAGGCTCTTCATTCACAGTATTAGGTGTTAATGTGTGATATGAAAGAGGGCTAACAGTATGAACTATGGGGCTGCCAAAGCGGACAAAAGGATTAGATGGTGAAACATTAGGAATAGTCAATCCTATAAAGTCACTAGGATCTGACCTACTTTCCATCTCGCGTTTATGTCTAGCAGCAAGTAAAAGTAGTTTGTCTAGCGCATCATATTCTGAATGCTCATTTTCATTATAGGCAACTATTTCTTTACCTAACTCCACTTGTTCTCTTTCAGACTGTTTTTGTCTATTAGTTGTCTGAGGTGTACGGATTTTTAGACCTAACCCCGACATCTATTTAATGAATAGATATTTTAAACATATCTGTGATAACTAAGTCACTTTCCATAATCTGTTCCTCGCTCATTCGCAAAAACCAGCCAAACGCACGACGGTCGCGGAGTTCAGGCCAAGGAATGGGAACATATGTTGATTGTTTTTGTACATCAAACGGTAAGACACCTTGTTGACCGGCCGAAAGGAGGTCTTCGATTTGTATTCTCTTACCATTTGGTTTTCGCGAGAGTTCAGTATGAGGCATGTAGCGAACATCCTTAGAGAACTCAGCCGCAAGTTGGCGAGCATCCCATTTCTCATCACCACGAAACTCCTTTCCACCGAACTGTGTCTCCAATCGCTTTCTCGCTATCAACTCCCATTTTATAAAGAGAGGATGTTCTGCACGAGGTGACCATACACATCGTAAACCGGGTGCAGGTGTTCCCATAGGTCCACTAAAAGTCTCATCGGAATCTGTTCCAAAGAAAATAACAGAGTCATTACAAGGCTTATCAAATGGCTTTATTGCAATCGTTGCTGGATGAAGCCAGAGACCACCTTCCTTTCTTAGAATGGCTGCACGAATCCAGCAAAGTTCGGCCTCACCCACAGGTGCAAGAGGATTCTGCAGGGGGCTAGGTAGAGCATTCCAGCCTCCAAGACGAAGTGCAACATCGGAAAGTCCATTAATGACCTCTACACGATAAAGACCCTTGTTCTGAACTACAATCGTCTGGTAGCAAAGATTCAGGAATGGTAAGTTGATTGCGCGAGTTGAGCGGCCCATAAAGTCCATCCATGAACGACTATTCACATCACTTGAATCAATGTAAAGCCAGATAACAGGTAGATCCATACCCTTTTCTAAAATCTTTCTATCACGAAAAGGATTTTCCTCAACAACTGTGGATGTTGTTATTGATGCTACTATAACTGCAGCCGCCATGACAAGCCCTATAGTTATAATCACTCCCTGGTTCATATCTCTATCATATGAAGTTAAAATAAGGATAAGCGTATTTATTGATTACTAATCACGAGCCTCTTCATTCTCTGGAAATATTCATCTGCGAACATTCCTTCTTGAGCTACTCGGAGTTGTCTCTGTCGCTCCCTTTCAGCAGCTTGTCGTTCTGATTCTGCGTGTTGCGATGCCTCATGATCCGTTAGAGGCTCGGGATTATCTCGGCTGGCCTGGTATTTTTTCAAATCACGCTGCTCAACACGAACATGCGATACCTGTTGTGATATAGTGTTTTCCAGAGTATAAGCCTGTTTGAGATCCGTGTATTTGAGATTTGCATTCGCTGGAGCTGTATAACTATCAGACTTGCCTCTCCCCAGCTCTACACCCGAAGTGGGTGCAAGCATCATAGCCTGTGGAGACAGATTCATGAGCTGATTTGTAGGTTGTGCTGATGCCTTCGCTTGCTCTTCAAACATCTTATTAAAGACGTCGCGATTGAACTTTCCACCGAACTTCTGACCTGAAGCAGCAACTTCCGTCTTATTTGTCAACCAGTCTCCATATCCGTCGTCATCCGGGTCAGGTATTCTCGTCTGTTCAAACATCTTATTGAATGCGTCCACATCCAGCTTCTTAGGATTGAGGCGTATGGGTTCAACCTGTTTCCAGTTCTTTGAATCACTTGAGCGAGCTTCTTGAATGGCAGTGGGTGCCTCAACCACGCTGGCCTTTGTGCGACCGCCGTTGATTCTGCGGAGAATTTCAGTGAGATAGGCGTAGGCGCGAGTGACAGCCTCAAACTTCTCTTCTGAGCCACCCTTGTCTGGATGAGTGCGGAGAGCAGCCTTTTTATAGGCCTTGTTAAGAGCCTCTTCTGTTAGAGCAACCTCCTCTTCTAATCCGAGGACTTCAAGACTGCTCTGAAAGTAGCCGATCGCTTTCTCCTTTCCTCGAGGCCGTGTCAACTGTTGATAGGAATTTCGCGGCTTTTCCTCTCGGGATGTTATTTGGTGTTGCTGCGGTTGTGCCACCGGTTTTGCTGGAGCTTGATTCACTTGTTCTCCTGGTAATGGGTCGGGGTACTGACCCTTCTGAACTTTTGTAGTGTATGCTAGCAAGTGTGCATACACACCACCTCTTTTTGCACTCTGTACATATTCAGGACCTGCAAGAAGTGTTTGAATCATTTCATTGCGTTTTACAGGATCTCGTATTTGTATTACATTTTGATAAATACGAATATGGGGTGCTGGAATCGAGGGTACGTTTCCCATCTCTATTAAGAAAGACAGTCTTAGGTTTTCACGGCGAACCGCAAGCGGCCGGGTGATAAAATCGGTATATCGGCCTCACATTCCCACATCCATGACTTTCCAAGAGACATAAATCCAAATCTCTGTGGCCAAAACTGGGGAAGAGTATTAGGAACTCGTCTTAGGGTCGGATTACGAACTAGATGCCATGATTCAAGTGGGAGAACGATTGCCAGCTGTTCTTGTGGCTTTAGTGGATCGGCTGGAAGAGGTTTTTGTGCTTGCACTTGCGCTTGCAATTGCATTGATGACTCGGCTGCAAGCCGACTCCAAAGCGGCGCTTGCATTGATGACTCGGCTGCAAGCCGACTCCAAAGCGGCGCTTGCATTGATGACTCGGCTGCAAGCCGACTCCAAAGCGGCGGCAAATGCCAAGGATAATACCACAATAAATCCACCGGCCGCCCTACATAATAATCAACCACCCACTGGATTCCGTGAAGATACTCGTTAACAGCATTAGCATGCAAATGATGCTCATATACTTCTTTCCAGTCTCCCCGTAGCACCCCCCTATCCAAAAACTCCCGCTCTACAAACCAATCTACAGGAAGATTCTGAACAGACATCATAAGCCTCTCTGTATCATTCCGAGGCGGCATGGGCCTCATCCCTTTCTTATTATAAATCGCAGTCAACAAGTTCGTTTCTTCTATCTTTGCCAACTCTTGAAATAGTTGCCGAAAAGTATCATAGTTTACCTTCTTCGTCTCATAATCAACAAATCGTAAACCAGCCGCTCTAAGTTTTCGCATATATCCTAAAAGAGTATCATGACCTCCATCACGGATTTTTAGAGTGAGCCCATGCGGAAGAAAATCATTACCAAGTAAACACATGACAGCTATATAGTCAAGAAGGAAACTAGACTCCTCTTCTACGGGACATAAACTTTTAAGAAGGTGCGCAACAGATAAAAAGAGAAATGGCGCAGCCTTAAACTTCGCAGCCTCCTTTCCAAACTCCTCCTTCTCCCGCATCAACACACAAGGCTGATTCAGATGCTCTTTCCCTGTAAGCATAGACAGCAAGATCAAGTCCGCGTCCAGCCCATAAACAATCACAGTCCCCTCTTCTTTCACGCAACCAGAGCGAATCCACTGCATCGCCTTGTGTTCTCCTTCTCCCGGTTCATCTGACGTGCTTACTGTCCAGCCTATACGAGTAGAGCATAATTGCTGTAATCGCCGACCGAGACCCTCCATATAAGCCGTCCCTGGTGTAATCGCGTTGGTGTCCCAGCGAACATCACCACGCTTACGAACACCCATCTCATACTCCTTCTCTGCCCACCAAACTGACTTGAATCGCCGCATCCGCTGCTGCTTGATTTTCGCCATCGGGACAACACCGTCCACAGCAATAAAGACTTTCGGCGGTTTAGAGGCAGCTTCCCAAATAGTGAGTACCGTCTTACAGACCTCTTCATTCAGCAACCCCTCCCATTCCTGTTCAGTTTCATATGTATATTGTGGAAGTGATCCACTGCGAAGACATCCATATACAATACAATTGAAATCAATCAGTAAACATGAAACCGCCCCTTGAACATTTGAAGAAAGAAGTCCACGAACGGATTGTGTTAATCTTTTGAAATATGATGGTATACCCATTCCTCTAGTTAACTTAGCCTTATTCACTTAGACCACCGCCGTTTATTACCTAGCAATAAGGCAGAGATGGCGCTAGCCTGGATTAATACATATCCTGTTGCAGTTGTGAATGAAATGGTCAAGATTCTACCCGACACTATTGTTGTTATGTCAGGCCTAATGTCTCTTCTTACAACATCCTATGCCCAGTTTATTTTCTTCCTGAGTCTTTTGGAAAGTATTGTCGGCTTCTATCTCTTCAGAACCCTTATCACAACACTGGATTTCGGATTTACAAAACATGAAAAGGGTTTTGCCAGTAATGACTGTAAAACAGGATTCAGCTCACCTACTTTCTCAAATCTCTCCTTTTTTACTGTAGACAGCCGAAATGCGTTCCCTTCGGCACCTCTCTATATGATAAGTGTTGCAGCCGCCTACATATTTTCAACACTCAGTAATCAAATCAAAGAACTTGAGGCTCTAGGCCCCGACTACTCCCCCCGATTCTATATTTCTATCATGGCCCTCTGCGCACTTTTATTCTTCGTGGGTTCCTATCGAATGATGTATTCATGCGAATCCATGACGGTTGTTATTTTAAGCATCGCTCTTGGTCTCTTTGTTGGAACTATACTCGTCACACAGAACTTGACGTTGTTTGGACCTGATAGTACAAATCTAACTGGTGTTCCCCTTCTTAGAAATAGAACTGCGAATGGAGAGAAGATCTACATTTGCGCACAGCGAGCCTGAAAAGAAATAACCTAAGTAGAATGCCGACGGTGCTAGAATCTATAAGACAAAGCATAACAACTGCTTTTATGGCACTTCCTCTTATGTTAATCGCATATACATTTTTCATGGGATTCGGCCTCGGTAATCTAGGACTGATTATACTTCTTCTTGGACAGATTACGGTGGTTCCTCTAACTGCAGCGATTCTTCAATGGATATTTACAAATATGAAACTCCGATTAATATAAACTTCTTACTTAATATCATTACTTATTTTTAAGAAAGCTACTGCTTCGTTAAAAATAAGTCTCACCGATAGAATGGATCCGACAACGGCCAAGGTAGACTATATTTTTGGAATCATTCCAATAACAATCATTGGAATCACATTATTGATAGGAATGCCATATATTCTCTATCTTATTGTTCGTCAACAGTTCATACCCCAGGTGACAAACTATGATATCTGCAATCTTGTTCCATCAGAGAAGGGCTTCAGTCCATCTCTAAGCGTAGCACCCTCCTTCTGGATGGCGCAATTCCTTTTCTTCGTGGGATATCTCCTGCAAAATGCAGTATCTCTCTATCAACAAGACGCAGATCCCAAAGCACCTGAATCAAAGGTACAGAATCGCAAGGAGCAAGCAATTACGGCCATGGTTATCACCACGATTGTAACTATTGCGTTTATAGCCCTTCGTTATACGACTGGATGCGAGACGGCCTTCGGTATTGCTGTGGCTATTCTTACCATGATTCCTCTTGGTGTTGGATGGTATGAGTTCGCTAAACTATGCGGCACTCGCAACGCAGATGTTTTCGGAATCTCCACCAAGATTTTACCAATAGGCGCGACTGAACCGCCCCCACAAATGTGTGTGAATACATCTGTCTAGTTATCAAGTAAATAATTACGAAACATGGAATACATATATTCATTTATATGTCTGCACGAGTTCGATTTCTGTAAAAATATGCTATCTTCATGAACTACATGTGAATAGGATAAATCAGGAACAATATACAACTTAATACCATGCTTCAAAAGAAGATAATTTTTGTATAATACGTCGCATGTAATACAAACCTTAGCAAACTCATCCGATTCATATAGACTCAATATATTAACAGCCTTCTTGGATAATACAAAGTTTCCAGTGTTTAAACACATTTCAAGACGAAGATAAAGTTCTTTTTCATACATACTAGCTATCACTTCTTTTGTTAGAAGAAGCCCATTGAAACAGCGAAAATCAAAGGTCGGTGCAGCAAAACTTGGAAGATACACTGTCATTTCATCTAAAGGTTTTAGAGCTGAGACCTTCTCGAAATAATCAACGTCCACAAAGTTATCAGAATCAACTAAACAAATCCAATCATTTAATGCATAGTTCATACATTTCACCTTATTGAGAAAAGGTCCAAGACATTTATCATTCTGATACACGCGAATCTTAGGTTCAGATGAATAATTTAATACTATCTCAGTATAATCTTCACCTGTTTCATCCACGATTACAATTTCATCGATGTATGGATTTTTTAAATAAAGAGGAATATATTTTTCCAAAAATGACCACCTCTTCATTGTGGGGATACATAGAGAATATTTCATATCTACCTATAAAAGATTAATGTCTTTAGGAGTAGAATTTAGACCTTCAACTGATATTGTATATCCTCCTTTCAAAAAAGGCCGTTATCTAGAAGAAGCATTTTACGATTTTTATAAGAATGAACCACCTGGTAATAGAATTTATATTCCCGTCTTTTGGACAAATCTTCAAACTGATCCAGAGTTCTCATCAAAAAAGCCAGCCCTTCAAGAAACTCTTACAGCTTGGTTTTCAAACTTCCCACCTGAACAGAAATATTTTGCAGTTGTTCAACACGATGATGGTATTATGTTTACCATACCAAAAAATACCCTTATATTCGGAGCATGTACGGGTGATGTCCCAATCCCTCTTATCTATGAAGATACAGACTTCAAACTGGAAAATGAAGAACAAATCCCTTTCAGTGAAAAGGGTTATTTAATAACATTTATGGGCGCAGCTACACACCCTGTTCGTGAACGAATGATTGAATATAATAAGACGGATTGGTTTATCTGTCAAAATGATAACTGGACCCCTGATATACCAAAGACAAAGGCAGAAAGATTTATAGAGCTTGTTAAAGAAAGTAAATTCAGTCTAGCACCGAGAGGATATGGCCGCTCTTCATTTAGATTTTTTGAAGTCTTCAAGCTAGGATCAATCCCTATTTACATTTATGATGACATAGAGTGGTTACCTTATAAAGACTGTATTGATTATAGTAAAATATGTATTTCTATTCATATATCTCAGCTTGAACATCTTCAAGATAAACTACAAATAACAGAGGCTGAGTATAATGCATTTATGGAATCATATAACAAGATAAAGCATATGTTTACAACTGACGGAATGAATCAGTATATTAAATCGTATCTGTTATCTTCCGCAAATAATGAAGATTGCTCCTGAACTGCCAAAGCCCGTCTGCCTTAACATGACCGTATTGTATACTCTCTTTTGTTATAGCAATAAACTTGTCCACCGTCTCTTGATATGTTTTAAGACTGGTATACATACCAGGTATAGCGTCAAGGGTAATACCTGATACAATCTTCTTCCCTGCATTAACCTCTTCATGTAAGTCGTAGAGCCACCGTCTAGCCCGATCTCGCAAGGCTATACCTCTAAGATTAGTAAACTGTGTAACCGGATTCTTCTTGAGCCACTCTTTATAGTGCGCACGACAAATCGGACATGGCATAGTATTTTCAACACTCTTCAAAACGAATATCCAGCGATTCACTTCGTCTGTTTGCATTAACGCAGGCCGTGGATTTCCAAGATGCTCAGCAGCGGTATGTAGAATTGTCCATAACAGTGGGCCCCATGCCATTCTATATCCCAGTCTAAAATTTGAGGCCACCATTTATCCGCTCCTTGCTAACCATGCCTACACTACCTATACCAAAACTCTACTGGGATACTTTCCAATCAGCTCTCCAGGCGAAAGTCAAACGACTTGCGAAAGAAGTTGCTGCGACTCTAGGTCAATCTGAACAGTCCCTCTTGAAAGCACTTTCTGCCGAAAAGGTGGATGCATACCTCTTTGAAGAGGATGGTGCTGAAATGCTAGATATACAGAGTATGCGCTGTAAGCATTTACTCCCTACATCTGAAAATCCAGCCGTTCTGCGACCCTGTTTACAGCCGGTTGTTCTTGGAAAGACTGGGTGTCTTCATCACGAAGTTACATCAGGAAGCCAAGCACAGAATGTTCCTATAATGAAATCTGTCAAAGATATGGATGGTACCACTTATTGGGTTGATGGACATTCCGTTCGACGAAAAGAGGATCTTAGCTGTATCGGATTCTATACTGGAGAGAAGCTGTGCATCTTCAAGGTTGTGTAAAATTGACACTTCCATTTTTTTTCAGGACGGTATGTTTGCCGTCGGTATTAATCCGCAAGTATCTAGAGATACTCGTCAAAAAAGAAGGGTCTGTAGTTCAAGGGTTAAATCATCTAATCCGAAATTTACAGGACGCCCAACTTCATGGCTCATACTTCCTCTAGATCCCCTTTCCTTCTTTCAACGATTACTTTATGAACACAGCACAAACTCATTCACAGGACCTTATTTCACAAGTGTAAACTTTGTTACTAAGTTTCCACCCAACTCATATGAATATTCTATGGCAAAAGCTCTATATCCTACGCCGATTGAATATGATAAAATCCCTATCTCCATAGAGGAAATCTATCTGAAAAATATGCGTGTCCGCTGGGCCATGAAGAAGATTATGAATGCATGGAAGAGGCGCCATTTCAAGTTCATGAACGAAGAGGATATTGCTACACAAGAAATTCCGAAGAATCCAGTGGTCTTGATTAACTGGGCGACAAAGACTGTACATCAGTTTGAGGCCATGACGATTCTACGCGACTGTGTGAATCGCCTCTTGAATCATGATGAACTGTTTCTGCTTCCACTTGATCCACGAAATCCATATACAAATGAGCCCCTCTCCTATGGAACACTTATATCCATTCGTAATCAGTTGCGCGGAGCAGGTATAAGTCATTGGCTTTGGGAGGCATTCGTCTCTTCAAAATTCAATATATTACTCTTAGAAAAGAACTATGAAGTTCCTATGAAACTTCGTTGTCTAGATCTATTGATTAAAAATAACACACACTTCACAACAATTGACTTTGTTATGGACTTTGTGATTGGTGAATATAGTTACCATTCTTTCAGATCTCCACCGAATGAGAGTACTGTTATGAATGCGTTGATTACAAAATGGGATACTCCAAAAGTTCAAGAATGGATTAAACTATGCGTTCTTTATTGGACTAATGAGATTCGTTGCAGAAATGGAGAAAATATTCTTGTTCATATGAAGTCTGAGATACTCATCAGAAGTATTAAGAGCTGGTATGCTTTATAAGTGTTGAACATGATAATAAATATATTTTTTTATTCAACCTCAGCCTGTCGTGGTTGATTATTCAACCTCCTCAACCTTGGGCTCAGATGGAGCAACGTTAGGAGCACCATGCTTGACAGGTCCATCAGGATTACTGTAATCGGTTGCGCCATACATCTTCATGAGAATAGGGCGGACTAGCTCCTCCACACGCTTCTTCTCAGCCTTGAACTCATCAATGGTAGCATCACTGTGCGCCTCAAACCAAGTGATTCCTGTCTGGAGGTGCTCCTCAGCTGCCTTGATATCATCCTCAGTGAGCTTCTCCTTGGTCTTCTCATCACGCATTGTGTTGCGTGCGTTGTAGAGATAGGACTCAAGATCGTTCTTCGCCTCAACATATTCCATACGCTTCTTATCTTCCTCAGCGTATTGCTCGGCGGCAGCCACCATCTTCTCAATCTGCTCCTTGGAAAGACGGCCCTTGTCATTTGTAATAGTAATCTTGTTCGTCTTACCACTACCCTTCTCTACCGCAGACACGTTGAGAATACCGTTTGCATCCATGTCATAGGTGATCTCAATCTGAGGAACGCCACGAGGCATGGGTGGGATGCCATCAAGTCGGAACTTGCCGAGCAGGTTGTTGTCCTTGGTAAAGTTGCGCTCACCCTCAAAAATCAAGATGTCCACAGCCGACTGGTTGTCAGAGTATGTGGAAAATGTCTGTGTCTTCTTCGTAGGGATAGTGGTGTTGCGCTTGATGAGTGGAGTCATAACACCACCTGCTGTCTCAATACCGAGGGAAAGAGGTGCAACATCCAAAAGGAGGAGCTCGCTAGTGCGGTCATCCTTGCTGTCACCCTTTGTTAGAATGTGCGCCTGAACTGCTGCGCCATAGGCAACGGCCTCATCAGGGTTCACGCTGTCATTCAGCTTCTTACCGCCGAAATAATCGCTTAGGAGCTGGCGAATGCGTGGGATGCGTGATGAGCCGCCCACCATGACAATCTCATGAATCTGCTCCTTGGACATCTTGGCATCTCGGAGGAGGCCATCAAGAGGGCCCAAGCATCGCTGGAAGAGAGAGTCGCACAAGCTCTCAAACTTGGCGCGAGTGAGTGGTACACTGAGGTCCTGTCCCTCCGCAAGTGAATCCACCTCAATCGTGGATTGTGTGGCTGCAGAGAGGTTGCGCTTGGCACGCTCACAGGCCGTGCGGAGACGGCGGAGGGCCTTCTGGTTCTCCTTCAAATCAATCTTCGTCTTCTTCTTGAACTCGCTGACACAGTAGTCAACTAATATATTATCAAAATCTTCTCCCGAAATTGTTATCGTATGGCTCTTTATCCATACTTCTTATAGTTTCCTATAAGTCCAGACTATATCTTCTTTTTGTTCACAACGAACAAAAAGGAACCCATTCGTGCCCCTTTTACCATAGCTTTCGCATTAGGTTACTTGGAGTAGTCGTTGAACCTTTACCTGGTTTCCCAGGCACTTGGCTGCGGATTGCCCATTTTTCTATTCGCCACCTTTTTACCATACTGCAGATAGTTACTCTGCACCGCCAACTCTGTCACCAGGCTGGTTTGGTAGTGGATTGATTGATATAAATTTATTGACCTTTTGTTTGTGACTCTCAATTACCTCGGGAATAATTGAGCAGTTCTTTTCTAAGTTTTCTTGTTTCCAACAGGGACGAAGATTTCTCCAGTTGAAACATTCCTTGATTTCATCTTCATTTTCAAGATTAAATGAGGCGCATGGTTTAACATGATCTATGTGCCACTCACCATAGTTATCAAATGTCATCCCCTCCTCAAATAGATACTGGAACCAACGCTTTAGTAAATCCTTGTCACATCCCACATACTCCATTGTTTTATGAAGTTTTTGGCTAGAAACAGAGTTAAGAGCATCCTTTATTCTATGATTCAAACTGTCACGAATTCTGCGATTTATTTGAAATCCAGCCTTCTGCCATTTGAGCTTCATCTTATCAGGATTCTTTTCAACATACTTCTTTTCAGAAGCCTTTTGTTTCTCTTTATTCCATTCTGTGGGTTTCCAACATGATTTACACTTGTTGTAGTGTCCATTAATTGATCTTGATGTTTCTTTGAAATCTGAAATGTCCTTTTCAACTAGACATGTATCGCATTTCTTCATCTCAACTATTGTGTGTATTATATGTTCGTCTTTACCATCTTTTACAATCTTTCGTATCTTGCTAAAGCATACACGACAATTCTCATTATAACCATCGTGACTGAGAGCCATTTTATTGAAATCAGATGTTGCTTTAGATTTAGAACACGTTTTACAGACTTTTTCCTTTATGGTTAAAGCTATTTTTGCGTTTTCTATTTTCTTCAGCTCTCTTACTTCTTTTACTCTCTTATATCTACATGTCTTACATGTATTACGATAGCCATATGTTTCTTTGTCAAAAGATGAAAGTGGTAATTCAACAGAACATTCAATACACTTTTTGTTTTCCATTTCTCCGAGTTATACTATAATAGGTCAATATTATATCTATCAAATTTATACGACTTTAGGGTGTCCCCGCAATTAGAGTTCTTTTACCTCAGCCGAAAAGGTTAACCGAGGTGAGTGTCTCCGGCCGTAGCCTTTACCTCAAAAATACCGCCATCAATAGATAATACTGATAAATCGTGTGTTCCGCCACCACAATCGAAAATAAGCACATTCTGCTCACCGACCTTGGATGAACGGTCAAGACCGTAGGCGATGGCTGCAGCTGTTGGTTCGTTGATAATGCGCAGAACATTGAGACCGGCAATCACACCTGCATCCTTTGTTGCCTGGCGCTGAGCGTCGTTGAAATATGCAGGGACTGTGATGACCGCATTCTTGACCTCACCGCCGAGATATGCCTCAGCAGTCGCCTTCATCTTCTGAAGAACGGCGGCAGAGATTTCCTCAGGCTGGAAGCGCTTGGTCTCGCCCTTGTACTCGACCTGGATTACTGGCTTTTCAGCCGCACCCTCGAGAACCTTGAAAGGCCAGTGCTTCATGTCGCTCTGCACGAGCGAATCGTTGAAGCGACGTCCCATAAGACGTTTCGCATCAAAGACTGTATTTGTAGGATTGGATGCAGCAACACCTTTTGCAGCATCGCCTACAAGACGCTCCTCGTTTGTATAAGAAACATAAGAGGGAGTCGTGCGATTTCCCTGATCATTTGCAATAATCTCTACACGGTCGTTTTGCCAAACGCCGACACAGGAATAAGTCGTACCGAGGTCAATACCGATGGCAGGAATATCCTTCATATGAATAGTTGTTGTGGAAAGATTTTAAGCCGTTTTTGTTCTAAGTAGCCGTGTTAATGTAGACAACCTGTTCAATTCTTCCTATAAGAAGGTATTGTTTCAGAAAATAGTCAACCGAATACTGGAAGGCTTGCTCCACCCTATCCATAATCTCACTCGGCCCAACACCTCTAAAGAATGGGAAACTTATGATTTCACCCTCTTCTAATGTGCTAAATCGCGTTATAAGACTCTTAATATATTCACTATAAGGTACTGACGAGTTTTCCCCATATTTTTCTTGCTCAAGGCGAAGTGCCGAGTCTACAATCTCACGGACATGTCCATTTCCACCCAACATAGTAAAAAGTTCCTTCGCGTATTCTTCCATAAGACCTCTGTAAATATCAATATCATTGATTGAGACATTGTTTTTCTGATAAAACATTTGAGCAGCCCGTTTCTGAGCCCGTTGCGAGATTATATCCCGCGGAATAATGGGATACACTACAATAATGCGATATGACAATGGAACGGTTAAAGGACCTACTGATGTCTCATCAATCCCAACAGGTATATTTGTTAAAGGATCATATTCTATTTTTCCAAGCAACTCCTCTTGAGTATTCTTAAATATATCAATAAAAGGGGTGCGAGATCTAGTAAGACGATGGGGTGTAAACTGGTCAACTAGCCTCTTTCTTTCTTGACCTTCTCCATATCCTGCGCCTCCTGATTCATATTGAATATGCTTTTTTGAAGTAAAAAGATCGGACAAAACTTCGCGCATTTTTTCACGAATAGTCTTCGTAGAACCCGTCTTATTTTTCGTTCGGTAGAATGAATAGACGCTTGTAGATTTATCATATAAGACGGCCTCAAGTATGCGATTGAACTCGTCCATCCTGGAGATAGGCAGAGGGTTTCTTCCAGGCCAGCTTTTTACAAATGTATTTACATCTTTTCGCACAGAGTTTGTATAGCGCTTCTTCAAGTTTAGAGCATAAGAGGAGAGTCTTCTACGAACCGCAGCAAAGTCTCTCATTTGATAATCAGCCTTCATTCGTTCATATTCAGCCTTTGCCATTGCAGATTCAAACCGATAAGGGATGAGATTTTCAAGAATCTTATCTGGAGAATAATCGATAAAGTCGGCAGGAGAAACGCCGAGTGTTTCAATAAATGAACGAACTTTGGCTGAACTTTTTCCAGAGCCTGGAGGCCCCCATTTCAAGAGGAAAATAGGTCTTTCTTCTGAAGGAAACTCCTCTACAGGGCGTCCATTACAAAAAATACTGAGTATTTTCTCGTTTGTTAGATCTCCTACAGCATGATAAAGTTCAACAACTCCACCGTTTTGTTTGTATAGACGCGACTTACGCCGTGTCTTATTCACCGGCATCTATTTAGAAAGCACAATTTTCTTCTTGCGAGGCCGTAAGTCCCAGCCACTCTGTATCTTAGCCCATACCTCTTGTCTAGTTTCATAAAGACTCAAATCAAGACCGCATTGAATAGCCTCATGTGTCCACGATACAAGACCTAGTGAAGGTGATTTTCCATATAATTTTATCCTGTGTCGTGCCTCCCTATTTTCTTCTATAAAGAAGCCTCGTCCATGACTCTTCTCTTGGTCAGTCAATGACCATTCATCAGGTACATCATCCGGGAAATAGAGGTCATAGAATGCCTCTTTTGATGCAGCTTGCTTGTAAATAGGCTTCCAGCCACCAAACTCCTCTGCAATAGTATCCCAGTATGGAGATCCATGAAGAGCCGTCAGCGGTTCACGAATCTCTCCCAGATTGCTTGTATCTCGGCTCATTTCACCACGCTTTGTTCCTACGAAACATGCCTCAGCACGAATCGCGAAGATACGGCGCTCACGACGCCCTTCTAGACTGGACCATTCATCTACAAGCCCCTGATCAATGTAATATCGAACAGGTGTTAATTTACCATGACCGCAAACAAGAAGAAGAGCCGCCGCCCTGCTTTCCCAGATAAATCCCGTCTGCTTCTTGAGAATTTTCAAACTATCCAGCATCTTCGGCGTAGAAAGACCAAAGATAACATCCCATGCATCCGTCTCCCAGCGACAGCGAAACAAAGTCCATGCAAAGAGGATTTTCCGCTGTTTGATTGCAGCTACAAGAGGTGATTGACCAGCCAGTAAGAAGGCGAAAGTATCAGGTTGTTTTTCCCAGTCCAGTGTCCCTTTTGCCAGCAAATATAGAATACTTACATCCTTTTCACTACAGCAGAAGGCACCTACGAAGGGTAGAATCTCTTCAACTGTAATCTCATCTTTCTCCATCAGTGTAATAAGATCGGCAAGAAGACTATGAGAGCCGCCCCCATAAAACCATACATCAAGAAGAATCTCTAGGAGTTTATCACTCATCAAACTATCACACAACTCCATACTCCAGAAGAGCGACTCTCGATAATTCCGTTTTAACAGCGCATATTTGCAACACGCTGACACCTCATCTATACGGTAAAGATGGCGAGACAGCATTGTACTCAATCGCACCTACGAGCTTAAACTTTCAATTTTAACTATATAACACGGTTAGATTGAATGTATGTCATTCCAGTCGGAGATAATGCGAATGAAATAGTACCCAGACTTTGGTTAGGTAATGCTAAAGCCGCACAGGACGAGGCATTCTTGAAAGAAAAAAACATTTATACTGTTTTTAACTGTAGCAAGGACATTCCATTCAACAGACTTGCCAAACGTTGTTATCGGGTACCTGTGGATGACAATCTCAAGACGGAAGAGATTCGTAATATGGAGCTCTGGTCATTTGAAATCATCAGCAAGTTATGTCAAGAATATAGAGGTGGCGCAACTATTCTAGTTCATTGCGCAGCAGGTATGCAGCGATCCGCTGCCGTCGTTGCTATGTTTCTCTTAGCAACGGCAAAAATCCCTGCCGAGGAGGCTATGGCTCATATCCGCTCAAAACGACCGATTGCATTCATGCCGATGGCAAACTTCGCACCTGCAATCAAGGGATTTGAGAGGGCTTTTCAAAATATTCAGGCGGAGGCGGCTTCCAAGTAAAGGGCTGGATCAATCCGAAGAACTGCATCCATCTTGAACTCGTTCTTCTTCGTGGGATATCCGCGAGGATTACTTGTCAATAAGACTGTGTTTACCTGGCCCGTTGTAGTCGTCCAAGTATAGTTTTCCGTATTTGGAACATGACAGTGACCATAAAGCCAAGCTACAAGTGGAGCACGCAGTAGAACTTCCAGCTCAGGCGTATTCATACTACTTGACCGCTCTTGAATCCACTCCTCTTCAGTTAACCATGAAAGAGGTGCATAATATCCTAGAACTACAACAGGCATTTGATAACCAGCTAACTGGGCCTGTAGCCACCGACGACAACGATTGTATTCATTCAAAAAAAGACCCTGGTTCGCCGGACACGGATCTGATTTTGCCCAAATCTTTCCAGTCACATGGAGCATGACCTCGTCTCGCGGCCTTCTCCAGAGAGGACAACCGAGAAGAATAACACCATCTTCACTCCCCATTCTCTCACAGTAGAGTACATGCACATTCTGGAAAGAAGCTACTCGCTGTTTCATAGTTGCAACCGCCCTGTCTACATTCGTAAAGCCGGAATACCAGACTTCTAAATCACCGGGAATCCAAACAACCGTCTTCCAATGCTCAGAACACCACTCAAAAAAGCTGTGTAGATGGTCAGAGTTAAGAGGGCATACATCTCCTAGAAGAACAAGTACAGGTGCAACTGCGGGTTTCAATATCTCCTCATAGGTTGATTTGCCCCATCTTTCTAAATGTAAGTCACTCGCATACTGGAGTCTCATTCGAGCTTCTGTGCTAGAAGCTCAATTTTTCCTGTCGCGGCTGACGGGAACTGAAACTTAAGAATAGGCTTGCCGAGGAGTTCAATATAATCAGGAGTGAACTTGATAGGAATAATATTCCACTCACCATACTTGATGAAGATCGTGTGAAGCAGCGGATTATCACCAGTTGAAAGAGGAAGAACGATTCCAAGAGGATACCAGGTGATTGTATCAGGCTCGCTTGTGGTAAATCTAACACCTGTCCAGACGAATCCAGGGAGACATTTGGGAATCTCCACTACAACACTGTCCTTCTTGATGAAGAACTCGTGATAAATATCAGAATGGGCGATGTCTTGTGGACAATCTGTATCACATTTTTGATTCCAAGGCCAGTGTGAGAAGCAGCGGGGGTCCATTCTATCGGGTGTTCCTAAATTCCGCATCAAGTATTTTTCAACTTTATACTGAATAAAAGAAGTCCAACTACAAATCCTATGAAAAACTCAAGTATATCCACCCCAGTATTTTTATTAATGTCTAGCAACTGATAAATAATAAAAAGAGGCACAAGTATATTTATTTTGGAAGCGATAATACCAAAGAGTATGTGCCAGAAAGAGTTCCAACCGTCTGATCCAATATATCGCATCTACTTATTATCGTGAGTTATTGTCGAAGACCAATAACATGCACCTTCTATACTCTCCGCACCTCCAGGTGTTTCCTCTAGAGACGGCCACACCCATGCATCCGTCCAGAACTTGGAGATGACATCGTGTGTTGCCCAGCGACGACCTTTGATTCCGAAGAGAACCTGCGTTGCACCACCAAGTACAATACACTGGAGACCTCGGCGTTTCAGCTCCGCGCCCAGAATCATTCCCAGGCCACCGCATCCGATTATACAGATCTCTGCGCCTGACTCCACAACCTTCGATGTTAAATGAGCAACTGCCTCTTGCCATGTATGAATACCCTCAGGCCACGATGCGCGTCCTTGTGATAAAGCCGGTGAATAGCCAGTCTGAATGGGAAACCACTGTGTAGTTTCTGGAAGAAGTGAGTTTGCATGCAGATCCCACACACCCTCTCTCTTTGCAATCTGCGACTTGATTGTTTTGGCAAATGAGCTGACAACCGCCACCCGTTTTCCTTCTAGAAGTTTCGTCCAGCGAAGGGATGGTCTAACATAATAGGGCTCCAGACTGCGGAGAGGAATGTATGTGTCAGAAAGACAATGTTGTTTTAAAATGCGTTCTTCAGCAACTTTTGTAGGTCCATACCAGCCGGCAACAATGGGCTCAGAATCGATCGAACCGAGTGCCGCCTTATATGCTGTGATCCAGGCGGCAACTGATTCTTCAGTGGATGGAAAAACACCCGCGTGGAGTTCCAGCTGTTTTCTGAGTGCTTCCATGGTAGGTCCATATGAAAGCATTTGTATTTCTATGGTTCCGTTGCGACCGATTAGACAGGGCTCACCCTTCTGAAGAGTTGAAACGATAGATTCAGCGCCTAGTTCAATATTCATCTATCTCTTTCTTGGAGTTAGGAGTTTAGACTTTAGACATATTTATTTTTTTCATTATTTCAGATCCAGTAAGCATTTCTGCAGTAGGAAAATCCTTTTGAATACTCTTATTCATTTTATCTACATATTTTTTGAATTCATCAAACGATTTCATATTAACTATATCATTTGACCAAAAATGGTTTCTGAATTCATCAAAAGGCTCTTTTTTTAATACCTCTTCAAACTCAGATTTATATTTACATAAGAGGTTCAAATCTCTTACCAATTTACCCCTATAATATTGTTCATAGTCTTTTCTTATAAGGATATAGACTACATCAGGTGTGAATGGTAAATTATCCTTTCCCTGAAGTCCAACAAATACAATATCTTTATTCTTAGATAATAGTGTATTAATATCTTTGATTACACCCTTTTGAACTGTATCAATCCTTTTATGTTTTTTCCAATTATTTTCGTAAATATCATCTAAATCATAACCTTTAACTGATAAACTCTTTAAAAGTGTTGTTTTTCCTGAACCGGAAGCACCAGTTATATAAACTATCATCCTATTATGCTCATTTAAAATTCGCACGGATCTAAAAATCCATATCATCAAATATGAATGTGAAACTAAAAGTAAACTGAAAACCATCGGGACTTGTATAGGTTATAGTATCAATGGTATATTCCTCCATTTCTATAGTATACTATTGTCCTCTATATTTAGACGGCTATACTAAAATTAAATGCTATTTTTAGATAATATAAGTATTAAAATGAAGATAATAGAATTTTCATCAAAGACTCTCGAATATAGTGAGTTCAGTAATTTATACGAGTCTCCATTTACTCTAAAAGGTCTTAAATGGCCAAGTGTGGAGCATTATTTTCAAGCCCAGAAGTTTCCAAGTGATCCGAAATTTCAAGAAGTTATTCGCAATGCTCTAACACCATCTGCGGCGAAAAAACTCGGTAAGACAAAATCCTCTCATTTCCGCAGAGACTGGGAATCTGCCAAAGACATGGTTATGCTGGATGCACTCCAAGCGAAGTTTGAACAAGATGATTATCTCTCATTCCTTCTAAAAAGTACAGGCACTGCCACTCTCAAAGAAAAATCATCTTCAAACTCTTACTGGGGTATAGGGCAAGATGGAAACGGAAAAAATAGGATGGGTCAATTATTGATGATTGTGCGCCAGAGCCTCTAAACACCATAGATATCACGTTGAGCATTGAAATTTTGTAAGATTTGCGCTGATGTTAGTACACTCGTGTTTCCTAACACAGCACCAATATTTCCTCCAAATGTATATCCAGGAAAATCTGTTTCGGATCCAATCAAAACATATGTAGCTGTACTTAATGTATTACCTATATTACATGTTCCAGTTGTATCTTCATAACCGTTTATATAAAGAACTACAGTACCTGTTGATTTTTCACGGGTAACTGCAACAAATGTCCAAGTTCCTGTATTAACCTCGACACTGCTTTCAATTGTAATATCAGTTCCACCTATGCTGCCGTCGCCATAAGATAATTTACCGTATGCATTGATTCCAAATCCAAAATCATCATTTACACCACCTGTTTCAGTTGATACAATAAACATTAGATTGTAGTGATTTGAGCCATATCCTACTTCCTCTGTCTTAATCCACGCACACCACGTGAAATCATCACTAATTAACTCAGGGCGTGGAAAATACATATAGTTATTATTTAAATAGTCAGATCCGCCACTTAAATAGCCCAATGTAAATTGGAAGGATTTAATCACTTCATCAACAAAGACAGGCAGTGCGATATTTTCTTCGTCTCCTCCTGCGAGAGTGGCATTGTAATCCGTTCCTCCTGTTCCTATATTCACCCACGTGGTTCCAGTTCCACTGTAGCTCGCAGGATCATTTGCATCAAAATGTATGAGAAGACCTTCTGTTACAAGACCACTATCGCTTGGTGCAGGCGCTGGTGCAGGTGCTGGTGCTGGTACAGGCGCGGACTCTGGCAATGGCGCATCAACTCCAGTGACAGAACATGGTCCGTAGATTGAACCCATTATAATTGGTATTCTTGCTGATTCTTCATTTCTTGAACCAGAACCTGATTGGATATTTTTATTTAATAAAGAATTGTAATAAATAACTTTATTCTTTAGTTTTTCTATTCTATCGCCTTCAGATTTATTATTTATAAGAGGCATCTAAAATATAAATATATTTAGTTTTTTATTTGGAAATGCGCATTTATCGGTAAGGATTCCAGGCCCTTCCATCAGGAAGCCGCCGCACAGGACCACCACCCAAAACCGTCCCTGAGACATCAGGAGGCACCATCACCGCAGGCTCTTCAGGAACAGGTGTTCCAGGTCGTCGTCCATCCCATTGATCGGCCGCCTCTTCAAACTCCACTGCAACCTCCTCTGCATTCAGTAAGACAATATCAGCCGGCTCCAGCTCGCTCACGTAGAATCCCATCTCATATCCACCCAGCTCCTCTAGACAAAGGAGTACAGTATCACCCTTCTGAAGAACTCCAAGACGGCTCAGAGATTCAGTCAACATTTCCTTCGCATCCGTGTTGTAAAACGCCGAATCCAGTGGTTTCAGCACAATGCGGCTGGCCTCTGGAAATGCGTCCTGACTGAAGAACTCCACATCCACCATGTCTCCAATCGGCGCTCCTTCAGGTATCATCCAGAGCGGAACAAATATAGGATTTTCTATTTGCTGGGGCATGAATCTGGCAGAAAGATGCTCAACAGCGCAAACACGCTGAGACTCTCCGAACTTAATAACAGCAAATAGGCGGCGAATGTCGGCAGATTCTGTTAGACGGCGTTCCCAATCATCTTGCTCAATATAACAAACTGAACTACACGCATCTGCGTCTGATTCAAGAAAGTCTGTTGATGCGAGAGTGTACTGAGACATTTGTGTATCTAGACCCACTAACTAGGGGATTTCAATTTTATCACCACACACCAGATGTGTTTTCGGAGACAGCCTCCACCGTTTAGTGAAGTCATAGATAATCTTGAACTTTCCACAGTTCAGAAAAACATACTAAAAGAGCGGTATGTTGTTCTCGTTGAACAAATGTGCAGACGCGCCTACAGAATCTCTATTATCTATCATGTTAGCCACACCATTGTGACTGTCGGTTCTCTTGTTGTTCCAGCCCTCCTTTCCATTCAGTATATGACGGTTGAAAACCAGATTTACTGGATCACCTGGGTCACATCTCTTCTTGTCACAACTTGCAACGGCCTCCTAACCCTCTTCAAAGTAGACAAAAAATACATGTTTCTGCACACAAACAAAGAGCATGTTATAAGTGAAGGATGGCAATATGCTGGACTTTCAGGCCGTTATAGTGGCTTCTATACACCTGGTCAACAACCTACCCACGCAAATCAGTACGTTTTTTTCTGCCACATGATTGAAAAAATACGGATGCGGGAAGTTGAGGACGAATATCACCGTCTTCAAGATGCAGGAAATGCGGAAGGAGCTAATACAACTACGACGCGAGCCAATCCTATTGTCCCTGTAACACCACTCAACCCTCTTCAAGGAGGGCCAACACTCTCCACTATTTTAGAAGAGGCTGGAGAAACACCTACACCTTTAGTAGATGGCGGATCAAGACCGTCTGGGGAGGTGTCAGTGCCTATCCGCGTGTAATAATTATTCAGAACCCAAAAGTGCTTTTTGCAAAGAACACCAGAATAAGTGTCCACGCATAGCACCACTCTCAGGATGCGAACCCAACTACGATTCCAAGCTGTGGAATGGAAAGAAGGAACATGTAGATACGCATAACTGTTTCATGTATGCGCTGAATATACTGGACCCGAAACAAATCTACAAATGTCTTACATCAAAAAACTGTAATCTTCCCTTCCACCAGCCCGGTCTCGTGGCAGGTTTCCTGGGATTTGACGCGGACCGTCCCAAGACTTGCCCCGAAATGATTGCTCGTATTCTCGGCGACAATCCCTCCATTAAAGAGTCAGCGTTTGAAGAGATTTGCCCTAAGGGAAGTTCCAAGATAGCGCTCGTCGTCGATGAAGACCAGGACTATCATTTTCTTAGACAGGATTCGGATGGCTGGTGGTCGCAGAAGGGCGGTGCGAAACCGGTCACAAAACTGGATGCAGGTGGCCACCCTATCTGGGATCCTCAGTTAGCCGATAATAACTGGACAAACTCGCACGGTGTTCTCAACTACGATGTTTTCTGCGGTTATTTGTGTGTTCCTCGCAACGTAAAACAACACAAGATGGGCGAGATAGCCAATGAAGAGCTCAAACTCCGTGTAACCACAGGGGGTTCACGACACTCTAGGAAGAGGCGCGGGCAGCTTCGCGGCTTGCGATCCAAGAAGTCCCGTGTACCTCAAACCAAGCGTTATCGGGGTCGTAAAGTTTGAGAGCCTCTACACAATCTAGGCGGCGACGAGGATTTGCATGTACTAGTCCACGCAAGATAGATTTAATCGTCGCACCATGCCTCTTCCACATTGGCGAATCAACGAACTCCTGATTATATAAGAGGGGTTGGAGAGCTTCCAGAAGACATCCACCAACACCCCAACTGTCGAATGTTGGCCAGTATAACTTCCAAAGAGTTAACCAATCTCCATTCTTTACCGCGCGACTAGACTGCCAGAACTCTCTGAGTTCAGCCGCCTGTTGCACACGTTTCATTCCAAGTACTCTCTCAGCTGTAGCAAATAAGGTCTTTCTCTCAACGACATACTCTGTATTATCAACAGTTTGGTCAGGTGCTTGAGTCAAGGTGATTTCAGGCGGCTCAGTCATAGAGATAGGATCATAAACCTTTCTGCGAATATCAAGGACCGCAGGTGTTATCAGTTTGGATGAAAAACTCTGGCCGAAATCTATCAGTGATGTTTGTCCCTTATCATTTATAACCACATTATTAATGGAAATATCAAAGTGGACATAGGATGATGAAATCAAATAAGCCCCTGCCTCCAGAAGCTGGAGCATCATATCAAAAAAGCGCACACGACCGTGAAGAAAGTCATAATCTACGATGCGACTGTAGAGAGTTTTTCCACCATAGGGCATGGTAAACTGCACAACTTTCTCCAGGTCAGAGTCCTGTTTAATCATCTTGCATTTTGCAATCTCTTTCTCTCGTTGTTTTACATTCGGAATACAAGATGAATCTAGGTCGGGTAATATAAAATAGGGGAGATTAAGTGGTCCGAGCACTTTTGCAGCTGTCTCTTCGATAATAAAGTCAACCGGTTCCGTTATTTTTCCAAGCCTTGTTTTGGACGCTTTAGGGCCCTCTTTGCATATGAGGGGTGGTGTAAAAATACACCCGTATGTACCCGATCCGAGAAGAGAACCACCTCTCAGCATATCTATACTGGGTTCATTTTTGATGGTTTTGAGCGATACGCTGATAGATTCTGTTGCGGTCGTTGAACACTATAGGAAACTGTCTCTCCTACATAACTAACACCGTATACTGTGGCTCTGTCCTCCATACGTGTACGCGCTACATCCAATCTGCGCATTCGTTTCTCATGTAAATATCTACGTTGTTTTACTCTGTAGATTATACAGCTTACAATACATAGTAATGTGAGACCGCCAAGACTTGCACCTAGAACTGTAGAGAGGAAGTTAATAGATTCTTGTGATGCAGCTCTGCTAATCGCTAGAAGGTCTGGTAGAGGTGTAGGTGTCGGAGAGGGTGTTGTAGTGCTTGAAACAGTTGCTGTGATTGAAGGAGTTGTTGATATAGACATTGTTGGTGTTTCAGATGGTGTTATAGAGAGTGTGGGTGAAGAGGTCATGCTTATAGAAGGAGTTCTAGTTTGACTCGGAGTTGGAGAAGGTGTTATTGAGGCTGATGAACCAAATGAGAGGGAGGGTGTTGGAGTTTGAGAGGGTGATGGAGTTTGTGAAGGTGTTTGAGAAGGTGTTGGACTTTGAGAGGGCGTCTGGGAAGGTGTTTGGCTCGGTGAAGGCGTCTGTGAAGGAGCCGCAGTTAGACCGAAGTTCGATGAGGAAAGTGTATATGGATTAACACCAACGCCAGCCCCTTGTACTGATACTTGTGCGGTGTATGAACCTCCACCAGGCGTGAATGTGCGTGGAAGTCTATAGAGGACCGTCATGTTTCCTTGCGCAATAAGACCGGTTATTGCAGTTCCGACGGTTGTTCCACCACCACTTCTTACGGATACAGACGCAACTCCTGCACCCGCCTCTCCTAATCCTCGCCATTGGATTGTTATATTCCTATCATCTACAAGTATATTGCCTCCATTTGTAACGAGAGTTGCTCCATCGTAGACATATACATATGAAATCCTGCTCTGAAGAACCGTTATCAACTGAGCACTATTCGCCGAAATCGTAGGAGTTGATACAGTGCTGAGAAGAACTGGAACAGATGTTGTAATAGAATTTCCACTATCACTGATACGAGCTGAAAAGCTTCCTGCAGTTATATTGACACCTGAGCCTGTTGTAAGTGTTCTTAAGTTTACACCTTGATATGTTACTCTGAGCCACTCAGATGATGTGAGCTGACTAGACGTCCAGTTTATTGTGAGTGTCTGACCCGTATAGAATGTATATCCTGTCTGATCCCATTCAAGATAACGGGGTGGAACTATGTTTACAGATGGGAATCCAGCCTGTGAGCAGGAGTCTACGTATCCGAAGCTCTCGTAGAAGTTTCCACAAACTCCTGCTGATTTGTCGGTTAGACACCAACGCGAGGTTTGATTCAGCCAATCAAGCTTTGCTGCACATCCGAGTGCACCTGTTCCATTAGCTGCAGCAAGAGTTGTTGCACAGCTACACCCTCCGTCTGTTAATACTACTGATGATACATCAAGTATCAGAAACAATAGACCGAATATCAACATTTCTTAACAATAGAGGAGAAGGTAATTGATTCCAATTTTTACGCTTAGTGGTGCAGTATATTTTAAGAGCATTCGTTAGATGTCCGGAGGTATATGGATAGGATTATTATTATTATGCGGCGTCCTCTTTCTAGAGTTGGTTGCGCCTCATAAACTTTCAGAGGGATTTGAAGCAATCCAAAGCGGAGTGCCCTTTTATTCCAAACCATCCTCGTATATGTCACAGTTTGTAGCGAAAAATACGCTTGCAAATCCTATGAAGGAGCAAGATGGATATATCATGGATGGACGATATTTCCATGATTACACAGATGTTCAACGCTTTGGTGTAAACCAGGATTATTGCCGCGTGGTTCTTCCTAAGGGAGGCAAGGACGAATCTCTCTCTTTCTTGGCATGCGCTCTAGGAGGAACAGACAAGGCTAGCACCATTGTCTATAAATCAAATACAGTGGCAGACGGCTTGAAACTGGGCCGCGACGACTACATGCGAGATATTATGAAAGATGGACGCTCCGCTTATTGTCGTATTCTGAAAGCACGGGATGGGTCATACCAGCCTATGTGCCGAAAGGCGCTGGATTTCGGATTTGATGAGACTGATGTTGCGGATCCCGATCCACCCGATAATACTAAGATTCTCTTAAACTTCTACGACGGATGCACAGTATGGCTCCGTTTAAGGGACGACATGATTGATTACATGGGTTCTGTGCAGGTTTATAAAGGGGGTAGCTTGGCTATTGACGAAACACCCCGGCCCATGCCCACCTACGGACTCACCTTTGATGGTGTTGCCCAGTTTATGCGTATTGGTGATACACCTGACCTCACACTCGGATCAGTCGTTAAACTGCGAACAACTCGCGCCTTCAGTGTCTGGGTCTATTTTGAGGAATTCACAAACAATGCGCACATCTTTGATTTCGGAGATGGCGCAGGCCGCAATAATACATTTCTGGGTATTCTTGGAAAGGGCGATCCACAGGTTGGAGCTGGCGCCGAGATTCGCCCCATGCTTTGCGGAACAGGTTCCACACTTCCTGAAGGTAAGACGGGTCAACAGCCTGTTGAGGAAATTTCACCGCAAGAATTCATGAAGACGACTGCCGCAAATGTGGATGAGTATGTGAATATAGACCAAGAAGTTGAGGCGAGACGACTCCAACCTAGCACGGTCCGAATGCCCAAACCGACAGGCACTTCCAATAAAGCCACTCTTCATTATGAGGTCTGGGACAGTCGGCAGAGAAAGATGAATATTAAAGTCAACTCCATCATTCCTCTCAAACAGTGGGTGCATATTGCCATCTCGGCGATTACAGAGGATGCTACACGTCCTGATATAGGCGTCTATGTGAATGGCGAGATGGTCTTTGTTCAACCGAGCGGATTCCTCCCACAGGCTGCGAGCACAACGAACAACTATCTAGGAAAGTCTAACTGGACGGATAACACTAGCAGTTATGAGCTGCGTGATGACCTTTTTAGTGGGCGCATATTTGACTTCCGCATGTACAAGACACGGATGTCAGACACAAAAATCCGCCAGACGATTCGGTGGGGTCAGGAGCTGCTGGGAATCTTACCCAATGAGCTTTCAGTTGCGAATATTTCCGGAAATCAAAGACACTAGACCAGGTCTTTGTCTAATAATAGGGACTAAGGGTGCATAGGCAACGAGTCCTTTCTCCTTAATAGCAAAACTGTAGAGCCAATCTGCAGGAAGCGCATATCCATCTTTCAAGCTCTGTGTATAGACCTCGAAAATGGCCAACATCGCCTTGCGACCTACAATGACTGCGTGTGTTCCCCAGAAACGGAGTACCTTTTGAACTCCAGGATTCGCAGTTGGCTCCCCTTCTACGATTTCATTCACTCCTAGAAAAATAAGATCGGCTGATGGAAGTCGTGTAATGTCTTCAAGATAGGGTCCTATGGATCCAACCACCTCTGCATCGTCTTCAAAAATACAGCAATATTCGTAGTCGCTGCGTATAGCCGCCTCTAATATCTCAATATGGCTGGCAGTACATCCGATGTTTCCTGGAGTAGTAGGATTCGGCTCACGTGGATGTTTAGTTGGGAATCCTTGTTCTATGAGACTATCTCCTGAAATCGCCTCAAATCGCTGGATGCTTCTTCCTAGCGATTTCTCCAAATAAAAAATGGAGGGTGCTCTTTCTGTATCCTGATCTCTGTGGATAACGAGACAGGGGATTTTATTTATCAAACTCATTCTTTTTAGTTTACTGTCATTTGTTTTTAGACCTACTCTACAACAACCGCATCGTCTTCTGCGTAATCACCCCTCTCAAACCGATTTTGAGGTTGTTCATTCTGGATGCGTGGAGGTGCAGTAGCAGGTGCAGGAGCAGGTCCATAAACAGGTGCAGGTGCAGGTCCATAAACAGGTGCTGGTGCAGGTGCAGGTGCAGGTCCTTCTTCGTTCAACCCCTTCTTGCGAAGAGGAACATAGCTCCAGGCACTATCAATCTGTGGAATGGCGCAACACATCCGATTTCCCAATTCTACTAGACTCTTGTTTGTATAGAGACGCAGATCCTCTAACTGCTTTGCTGTTGATGCATTCCATGTACGACCGATAAATCTAAGTCTTACATCACCTACTGCTCCAGGATGATTCACCAGCCCACGAATAAACTCTGCACCCACATGTGCAAAGGTCGTGAGAATCTGACCGATCTCTCGCTTCCTCTCAAATCGCGTCTCTCTCTGTTCTAGATTCTTCTGCCAATCCGCTTCTGTCATCTCGTTCATAAGATAGTGGATGTTGATGTCCTTGTTTGCAGCTGCCGCTTGACGTGCGGGATAATCAGGCAGACGAACCTCTATCATGTCAGTCAAGCAGCGGTGTAGAGCTATAATCAAGTTCTTCTGTTCAGTTGATAGTATAGAGGCAGGAACGAGGAGAATCTCGCGACTAAACTGCCAGGCAGCTGGCAGACCACCGCAGGGAATGTCTCCAGCCTCCCGTGGCATTTCTCCACCGTTCCTGTGGCGCAGATACTCATAATAATGCGGATTATGGATTGCACCTGTGACGATACGCCCCGTATTCCAAGAGAAGGCTGTGTGGCAAGTGGACTGTGTACAGAACATTTGATCGCACCCATCAATCTTGAAGATGCGCACACCGCATTTAGGACACGGCTTCGTCTCACGACGAATCATGGTAGCAGTCGCCTTCGCATCTTCATTACAGGTGTGGGGAGAATCTCTGTTATCACCTTTGATCGCCAAGCAGTCAGAGCAAGCGTATTTTGCGCAGACTCCGCATTTGTACGCCGTTGAGAGATAGCCGCGGCAACCTTCACCAGGGCAACGCTGAATAAACTCACGGACTTCTGTCGCTCGGTTGTCATTTTCTTCACGACCCTCTAGAATGTTCTGTGAACGTGCAATGTTACGCATAATAGTCTCATTGTCAAAGCGAATGCGCATAAGATACCCTTCGTTTCGTCCATACTCCTCACAGTTTGTAGTTATTTCAGCGAGTATCTTCTCCTTCTCTTCATCAGTAGTAGCATCATGAAGCTTTCTGCGAAGAGCATCGCGGCTACGGAGGATCTCGACACGCACCATCTCCTTTTTACGCAAAGCCTTCTGAACCTCAACAGTCTGATCCCTCAGAGAGCGTATGTTCTTTGTAGCCTCTACGAAGATTTGCATGGCGGGCAACATCGCCTTCTCACGGTCCATCAGCACCTTGGCCCTGTGTTTGCGAAGTGTTCCATTGCGGAATGACTTTGTCAGGTGGAGATCAATAAACTCGCGGTTCCACCCCCTCTTGCAACCAAGACAGTGTGGATCCTCATAAGTTGTGAGCAGATACCTCTGCACACAGCCGCGGCATGCGGTGGAGGGACAATAAGGACATGTAACCTTTAAGCGTAGCTCCTTCGTATAATTTTCAAGACAGATAGCGCAACTCATTCTTCTTTTTGATAAATAAGTCTAAAAAAAGATTGGGTTCAATTTTTGTTAGCGGCCATTCATTACGACAACATGTCAACTGCGCTCACAGCCTTCACATATTTAATGATGCCAACAGAGCTTGACATATTGACCGAGCTCTTCTGAGGTAGTTCATTGGCCTGATCCAGAAACACAGGCGGTTTCGGAAATCCGTTGAACTCGCTGGCCGTCACAGTCGTATACGCACCCATGTGTGGAAACCAGAGCCAGTCTCCAACTTCCAGCTCCTCCATATCATCTGAGCGTGCAATCACATCCAAGCTGTCGCATGTGCGACCGAATAGAATGCCTGAACTTTTTTTTCCTATGGCCCCCTCCTTCTGTGGAATCCTCACCCACCGAGGCTCTTGGTGGTCAAACAAGATATTTGTGAACTGACCATACAGACTCTCATCCAATGTATATCTCCATCCGTTTTTTCCATTCGCAGCAGGCTTCTTTCCGATGACCTGCACAAAGAGATCCTGTGACTCTGTTGCAAAGAAGCGGCCAGGCTCCGCGATAAAGCGAATCCCTGCATCCTTCTTCATACGCATAGCGTTGCGAATCCCCGCTGCTTGTAATGTGAATAAATCATTATCTGCGACAAACCCACCACCAATATCAATGATGGTGGCCATATGTCCTGCGCTGAGCAACTTCTTACATTGCTCTGTAGCAAGTTCGATTGCCATTTTATGTGCGTCAGGATTCCTTGACTCCGAGCCTACATGGAAACTGATTCCCTGTAGACCTATATTCTTCTTCTTAGCGTACTCCGCTATTTCAGACACGTTTGATATGTCTGCTCCAAACTTTGCGCCAAAGGGCATCTTACTTCCAGTATCATCCACCCTAATACGAACAAGGGCGCCACCGGTATAAGAGGCTTCATCAAGTTTGTCAATCTCATAACACGAATCAATAACTGTTAAAGGTGAACCCCGTTCCTTCGCATAGACGATATCACGGTCCGATTTACATGGATTTGCATAAACAATATTATCGCCGTTCTGCATGAGAGAAAGCTCACGCTGACTGGCACAATCAAATCCGAACCCATATTGCCGTAGGATGCTAATGAGTTTCGGGTCGGGATTACATTTTACTGCGTAATAGGGATTGACGGCGGGGAGATTGAAGGACCACACACTTTGTAGCCGTTCAACACGAGCTGGAGACATGACGTAGAAAGCTCCACGAGAAGAAGGATGCGTAGCATAGTTTGCGATGATAGAATGTAAGTTCCTCAGCGTTACCAAGTGATTAGTTCTTAGATATAAATACTTAAGCCGCCACCACATTTAATTTTTAGGAAGCTATGGTTCTCACGATACATGTATTGGCAGGTATGGCTAACAGATTGAGAGCTATGATATCAGCTATTTGCTGGGCTGAAGACCGGGACATGTCCCTCCGAGTAGTTTGGGATGCGAATGATCCAGCGTGTATGGCACGATTTGAATCACTGTTTGAGCGGTCCTCTCTTCCGAGATGGGTTACCGTAGATATGGGACCGATGGAGGGGGATTCGGTTATGATTCTCTCGCCCCAAGACATGGAAATACATGCGGAGGCAACTCGCATTTCATCGTATGGACAATTCTATCAAAAAGATCCTGAACGATGGCTACGGTATCTGCGTGCGCTTCGTCCAGTTCCCTCTCTCATACCGAGTCATCCACATTTGAACTCTGGAGCAATTGGTGTCCATATTCGGAGGGGGGATCATATGAAGGCGAAGAAGTTTTCACCTACGCATGCTTTTGTAAGTGCTATGAATGCGGAATCACCTAATGCTGTTTTTGTTGTCGCGACTGATTCTAATAATGATAAGAAGGTTATATCTGATACATATCATGAGCGTGCGTGGTTTCCTGCCACAAACCTCTCGCGTATGACGCAGAAGGGTATGAATGATGCAGTTACCGATTTCATAGCACTTTCTCGGTGCAAGAAGATTTTAGGCTCGTATAACTCGTCGTTTTCGGAGTTGGCTGCGATGTATGGAGATGTGCCGCTGGAAGTGGTTAGAGAAAAGGGTGAGTAGATGTAGATGAGCTGGTATAGAGTATATGAAATAGATGTCCTACGACAGATTAACCGATGAATCTTAAAATTAAGGAAGCTCCTTGAGCTTCCTTAATTTTAGTTCATATGGTAGTAGAGGCATATGACAACGCCCATACCTAAACTCAAAGCCTCGCCGCCGATGGTAGGAGGCCAAATAACAGCCCTCGTCCCGACTGCCTATCAAACAACAGGCGCAGGCGCAGCCCTTCAGACGCAAACTACGATTACCAAAAGAGAGCGCATTGTCCGTATTGAAATCAACAGTAATGACCGTGATTTCAGCGCCTATGCAAACCCCGCCGACTTCCAATGGATCTCACCTTATCCTCTTAAGAATGTAACGTCGATGGTCATCGTTGGCGGCACTGTCCCTGTCCCTATCTACACGATTGACGCACCATTCAACTCCTTCGTCTTTGATACTGGCACCGAGCAAAAAACCCTCACATTCCCTCCTGGTCTCTACACACCTCTTCTCTTTGCACCCGCATTCAAGGGGCTCCTAGACGCCGCCGACGGCGTGAACTCCTATTATGTGAATGTGGACCCTATTACGCAAATCCTCCTGGTCAGGTCGAACGGCACAAACACCTTCGGCTTCCTCTTTGGAACTGGCTCCAACTTCTTGAATCTCTACAATCCCGCTTTGCAAAAAAGAAATAACCCCGCAACCATGATGGGGTTCAAGGATGCCGACGTGTATTGTGATGCAACTTTTACGCTTAGAGCCCCTTACGCCGTAAATTTGAACCCCATTCAGAGAATCTACGTTTACTTTAACTACGATGCTACGATGGATCTTCGCTCAGTTGTTCTGGGAGGTGGGAGACAAGGTCCTTCGGCAATCCTCTATTGTACAGACGCAGACACCGTCTCCTATTTCACCAAATCCCTCAATAAAGACACCTACGAGAATGTCATCTCACCAGGTCTCATTGTCCCCCGTATCCGCAGTATCCAAGTCTCGCTCCGAGACGAGTTTGGCAACGTGCTAAATACGAATAATCGGCCAGTAACCATGCTCTTAGAAGTTACCGTCTTAGAGTGAGCCTAGCTCTTTTTCTCGTGTGCCTTAGATGTCTCCGTTTTACCAGCCGCTAAGGCGCTAGCAGTCCACTTTCGAAACGCATGCGTCCTCTCCACAAAATACGACGAGCCAAGACTTTTGCTCATCATAGTTTGTAACGCCCTTCCCCTGTCATCAAGTGATGCAAGAAACTCACGTCCTTTGTCCGTAATCGGATGCGGCTCCTGTAGTTTGAATGTCTCGGGCTCCATATATATCTTTCTGGAAGAAGTCGCTTTCAATTTTACCGCCACCCCTAGTAAATGGATACCATGTTAGAAGAACTCAAAACAAAAGGCCGCCCTCTATCATCCTTCCACAAGGGCGATAGAATCCAGGTATCCAATAAAATGGTAAAAAACTATAGCTATACGCTGGAAGAGGAGCCTGGAACAAATTTTGCCGCAGATTTCAAGCCTTACTCCTCTCCAGGCGATATTCTCGCACTCGGCGCCTTCGATGGTAAATATCTGAACGACTGTTATCTGGAGTTCCCAGCTGAGTGGTTTATAAATGCCGCCGCTCTCGGAAAACTTTCCCCAGAAGCTCCAAATATTAGTGTGAACTTGTTCCAAATCCGATCTCGTCTGACTCTCTCAGAATGGCAGAAAAAGGGTTGGGCGCCTCCGCCTCCAGGTACTAGACGGCACATTGCTGCACAATACGGAAATCTATCAGACCCTTCTCTAAATCCAGACGAACGTGGCTGGTTCCAGTGGTTTTGCCGTTACTGGATGGGTCGTCGTATCCCAGAGCTTGATACTATACAAATCAAGCGCTGGAAAGCATTTGTTCGCCACGCTGGCGCCGTCAAAGCCAACTGCAGCAAGGGTAACCTCACCTGTAGACCGAAACAGCGTCAAGCACTCTTACAATGGGCTCATAATCCTTTCATTTGATCTAGAACATAGTGAACAATCACAAAAAGAACTCCACCCCACAGAGAATCGGCAACTGCAAACCGCCAGTCGTAGTTTGCAAGTGTCGCCAAGTTGGTGAAATCATAGACTGCGTAGACGGAGAGACCCAGCAAAAAAGCTTCCAACGCCGTCTTGGGTATAAGCGCCAAATAGGCCAATGCGATATACACCACGATGGCTGGGGCCACCTTCAGCTTGAGTTCCTCGCCTTGAATCTTACGCACCATTGATGATGCAAATGTGCTGGAAACTAGAAGCCATGGAAGATCTAATATTGCTATGAGAATCACGATTGATATAAACTTCGCAGGACTTACCATCTATTAGTTCATATTATTCTTATTGCGTGTCCAGTTCTTTATCTTTCTTGTTCGCATATTCTTAGGCAAACCCTTTCGTAGATTCTTAGCTGTCTTTTTTCCAGAAGCTTTGCCATACAATGCAATATTATTATTAATACGTATATTGGGGCCTTTATTTTCATTTTCAGATTCATATTCAGACTCTGAATTCATATTATTGAATCTCCAGTTCATATTGTTTCTTAAATCAAGAGCAATAGGTGCAGCTCTAGGTTTTCCATTACCATGTCCAAGTCTGGCTTGTGGAGCATTGTATGCAAAGTCCTCTTTGAACTCTTCTATCATAGCCTTCAGAGCCTTATTATAAGATTCTTTCGCCTGCTCAGGTGTTGCTCTGTTTCGTGTAGTATAAACTGTACCCATACCTGGTCTACCGTAGCCCATATAGGTTATGAAACTTTCAATAGTATTGCGAGTGTATGGCTTGAATAAATGTAGCTTGTTATTGTTATCCATCTTACCAATAGCCCGTCCCTCGGCCAAATCTACAAAGAGCATTTTATGAAGAGGATCTATAAGCCATTCCAAATCAAAAGTCAAAGAATCCTGGTTATCTTGCATATCGATTAAGTTCCGAATCAACTCAAACTTATTTTTAAACAATTCTAATGCGGATCCTTCTAAAATATAAAATTCCTTCATCTATTATTTATATAGATTAAATTTGAAGTGAATCTTTTTTACATAAATCTTAGATACACATCATGGAAAAAATATCCTTTACAGCGATTGACTTTGAGAAAATGAATGAACGCATTGCAAACTTAGAGATTACTGTTATGGAACTACGTACACCCTTCTATAAAAAATATCCAGTCTGTTTTCGTATCAGTCTGGTTCTTTCCATTATTATGATTATTATTCTAATAGGTATAGGTGCTGCTTTTGGTGTTACGAAAAAGTAAAAAAACTTCAGTTATGCGTAAATAAATCCTAAAGAAACGCACATGAAAACATAGATGAACGAATCTGTCATAAGACTTGAAGGATTCGCGGAGTCGCTCAAAGGACAACGGCTGTGGGTCTGTGGACCGGCTGAAACTCTCGGACAACAAGTGCAAGGCCGTCTTGCCGTATTAGAAGAGGAACTCTTGAATCGTGGCCGTAAAGTTCTTGTTATCCAGAATCCAAAGGAGATTCCGATGATGTGGACGAATAAGATTCAGTGGGATGCGACATTCCGTGTAAAAGAAACACAGGATCTCCGTCTTGCACTCACTTACATACAGAATGCCGCGAAGCCGATGCGAGTTGTATGGATAGGTGATGAGCCACCTCTTGCAGTTTTAAATGCAGTGAGCTCACCTGAGATTACATTTATTGCAGCCAGCACACAGACGCCGAAACTCCAGTGGTCGGCCATTTTTTGGCATACTACGTCCGAGCAAGCAAAGATAGAAGAGGGCCTCATGCCACGTCTAGGATCTCATACACTTCAGGCGCTCAATCTATCATCTGTACTTCGTGAACTCAAAGCATCACAGGTAGGTCTTGTCTGGTCCTCCATAGGAGAATCGGATAAGATTGGGTCTGTATATTGGTATGATTCAGAAGAGGCTACACAACAAGGGACGTCGATGACTCCTGTAGATATGAGCGCTCTTTTACACGAAATCGGGGATTGGCTGGTTCATGCGCGATATTAGGTAGGCGCTCTTTAAACACGTTTAAACAACTTGATCTCTTTCATCGCTGCGCTCTTTAAACACGTTTAAACAACTTGAATGTGCCCTTCTTGGCGACATATCCGAGCTTACGTAATCGCTTGATAGCCTTCAAGCCAGCTGCGTGCTTCTTCTTGCTGACAATGCGTCCAGCCTTGGTCTTCATCAAGTCCTTCTTCTTGAGCCCACCGGACGTGTGCTTGGCTGTTCCGTGGAAAACCTGTGCTGCGCTGCCGACTGTCACCATACCTCCATCTTGTACACGGTTCTTGCGAGTAACGTTCATTTATATTTATACGCGAGATTTTATTGTATTGTCGCCTTAGTCCAGGCACATGCCCTTCCTCTCTTCTCACTCACATAGAGCTCCTTATCATTTCCCTTCAGCACAGCTCCGCATAGTGGACCAGCACCAAACGGTGGCGATTCACGTTCCCTATACTTCTTCTGTGTCGTAGCCTTCACCAGCTCTATCAAAGTTCTTTCAGAAATAGCAGGGACTTCCCGCTCTTTTGCCAGCTTCACATATCGTTTCAACCTAGAGGCGGTGTGCCATAAAATAAGGCGAACATCATAGATTACCTCTTCTACTGTCAAATCTCCGTAGTTTTCAAGTGGGGGTAGATGTTGGGGGTTTTCAGACATGAAGACCAGAACAACTGCAGCAGGAATCTTAGTTCTTTTTCTTGTGGTATTCTTGACCATCCTATACTTTTGTCATAAGATAATTCATGACATTACATCGAAAGCCTGGGAACTCCGCCCCTCCCAATCTCGTCAATCAGCGCTGCCATCTGCTTCGGATTATAAACTCCAGCAAAATGAACAAGAAAATCACCGGGCTCCCATAAAGGCTGTCCAGGAACACCACGCAGATATGCGTTGAATCTCTTGTGCTGCGAGGTAATCTCAGTATGAGCCAGGTCGCTTGGAACTGTCTCAAGCAGCTTAATCATCGCCGCATTCTCCCACCAAATATGAAAAGTCAGATCCGTTTGCTCACCTACACGTCGCCAATAATCTCTCATCCACGCTGTATTGCGCATGAGGACATTGCCAGAATTGATATGCGCACAAGCATCAATACAGAGAAGCATGTCTTTACCAGGAGGAAGTAAAGAGCCCATCTGATCTTCCACACGCAACGAAGGATTTGTAATCAAGACATCTGCATCTGACAGCCATACAAGAGCACCTTCAGGCAACTTGGAAAATACATCTAGCAAAAACGGAATCTTTGTCCATGGAATAGGCTTAGTCCTGTCCCAGAACTCCTCTCCCCCTTCGATATAAGTATATCCATGACGAGCTGCATAGGCCCGCTTTGAATCTAGAGCCGCAGAAAGTCCTTTCTTAAAGTCAGCCCCTATTACCATAGTGACAATCGTAATCATATCTATGCTTTTTGTTGTTCCATTTTTAGATAGGCAAGATTATGATAAAATTGAAGTGACCGCGAACCCCTAGCTAAGTACAATGACTTTTACATACGAAAGGGATGAAGCTGGTCAATATATATGCCCACACTGTGGCGTAAAGAAACGTCTACCCTCCACGATGAATATGCATCGCAGGAAGTGTGAAGGCGATCTTCCACACCAGTGTCCCTTAGAAACTTGTGAATATAAGTGTATTTCTAGGCAGCGTCTTGAACTTCATGTCGCTGCAAAGCATCCTACTCTCAAGGTAGAACGCACTATTCCTCTTCTAAAATGTCCAGTCGATCGCTGCACATTTCAGACGTTGGCGAATGGTAATCGTCTTATTCATTTCATGAGAAAGCATTGTATTACTGAAACTACAAATCTTATGGTAGAGACAGATACTACACTTGATTGTAAAAGGTGTAAGAAATCATTTCAATCAAATACTGCATTTCAGTATCATGCTGCTCATTGTATATCACTTACCGATACAACAAAAGCAACTCAACTTCGTGGTATATTAGCATAATAGATACATTATTCTTGAAACACTTGAACCTGTAACAAGATATTGTAAAGATGGTAACCAGCTGCTGCAAATCCAGCCATAGCTAATAGCTCATATGCCGGACGAGGTGTCTTTTTACCATAATATCCGATATAGATAAGGAGAGGTGCGATCAAAAGAACATGAAGTAGATTCACCCACAGATAGCTAGACTGTGAAATATAACGATAGGCTGCTTTCGCTGAGTGAACAATCAACACTACGAGACCTACCGCGAAGAGAACCCAATAAAGCCAGTCAGGTGTCGCAGCCCTAGAGAAAGCAACGTATAAAAATAGTGGAACTACTAATGCGATATGTGCAATCGATAATATCACGTGTGAGTTCATTACTATCTACTACCTACACTTTAGAAATACCGCTTTTGGATCATCTTCAGCTTGAGTTTTTTACCATGCTTCGCAAACTCCTTTCGCATGTCCATATATTCATCACCCTTCTCTCTGATAGGTCTGGATGTATAGCGAATCATTTGTTCAGTCGCATCTTTCTTCAAATCAAAGAGCTCAATCGGGTAATAGGATTTGTCCCACATAAAATAGACATAATTCTTGCCAACAGCATAAGGATAGGGTACATCACTGTTGCCAACTGGTGAATAATATTTTACAATTACATCGTCATCCACAGTGTCAAAAGAGAATACACAATCACCAATATGGATGTAGTGCTTGTCGCTAATCTCTAGAAGCAGCGAGTTTCCCTTTGCCCACCCCATCTCTGCATAGTTAGGGTCCTTCATCAGGTTGTCACCGATAAAGATTCGCTCATAAGGCGTTCTAAGAATCCTATTAGCTCTTTCATACTCCCATATATCAGCATCCTTATCAACAACTTTCGTTTTATAGACCGTCACATTATTCTCTGACTTTATGTCATCAACTATGAAAGGTCGGCCACCGTTATCATGAATCATGTATTTTGTTATGCGTGGTTTTGCTTCCGAAGCGGGCATTATCTAAAATGGCTACGTAAAAGAATCTCCGCATTTTCTAACGCGCCTTCTATCCAGCCTTGTCGTAGACTGAAACTTTCCCCACATACATAAATATTAGGAAAGGGATTCATCACTGCTTTACTAACGTCTTCAGGCTTATAATCTCCAGGTAGCCAGTAGCTAACACCATCTGTCCAAGGATGCGCCTTGAAGAATGTGGGATCAGGTATATCCTTCTCTGGGAATAACTCGCGTAGATCCGCAATCACTTGCTTCTCTAAAAACTTATCTCCTTTCGCATCTAATATTTTCATATAGTGCTCGGCAAATACATTATCAGTGTAGGAAATCATCGCAGTTCCAGAGCTCTCATTTATAGGCAAGAAGTAGCGAATGGGTGAGGTTGTCACAACGCGCCCCAAGCCTTTGAACCAGGTCTTAGGAAAGACTGCATAAATACGCAAAAGTGGTGACATGCTAATGTGTTTGAGAGGCTCCCAGTTGCGGAGCATGGGCAACTTTCTTAGAGCCGTTGCATGAAGTGCAAGAATAATCTTATTAGCAGCGATTTCTATGATAGGCCTAGTCTTTCCACCCTTCCATGAACCCAAATAGAATTTCGCAGTGGAGTCTTTTGAAACATCTATTAGCTCGCACTCTGTACGAACTATGCCCCCACGCTCTCTTATATCCGATACAAGCGCCTCAGCAAGAGCACTCAAACCCTCTTTACACACAGAATATCCTTCATGCGATTTCATCTCTTGAAAGAACTCTCGCAAAGCCATGTCTGCTCGCATGACAACCACTTCCGCATGATAAGGAAAACGGTCCATCCATTTCTGCGTCTCGGTCTTTCCATGTACTTTAATCAAGATCTCTTTCAGCGTGTGAGTTCCCAAGACGCTAGGTGGTAACATACGAAGAGGTCCAAGAACGACATCAATCGCAGGCTCAAACCGATTTTCTTCATAGTCTGCCGCCCCTGTTTCTCTATATTGAATACCACTCTTGATAGGAATAGTATGTAGTTTATATTCCTTGATAAGCGCATGAAGCATGTCGTGCGAATCTGAAATACGCCCAGCACCAATCTCCCACTGCATACCTTCCTTGTGAAATGTAATGGAGCGTCCACCCACCCTCTTATATTTTTCACAGACTAAAACATTTTGTTTAGGATTGTGTTTGAGAATCTCTCGAGCACAATAGAGGCCTGATAGGCCTGCCCCAACTATAAGTATATCACACGCCATTCTACCGGTGAGAGTTATTTTTAACGAAGCTCAAAGAGCTCCGTTAAAAATAATATCCATCACCAAGATAGTCGTAGGATATTATTTCTAAGGAAGCAATGGCTTCCTTAGAAATAAATCACGACGTTATGATGTCTTGGGAAATATTTGCTCTATCCACTCAGCGAGCCTGTCTGCGTCGGACACCTGAACCTGTCCAAGAATCTTAGTATTATGAATCGCCAGAAAGGTAGGGATGGATTTTATATTACAGAAGCCACCTGTGTAATTATTTCGGTCAACATCGCATTTCAACCACCTGATTTGGGGATTTCTAGCAACTATCTCAGCAACACCAGGGCCGATACGTTTGCAGGGTCCACACCATGTTGTAGTGAAATATACGATAGTGGAACCGGATACTGCACCTTTCTTAGTGGGCTGCGCTAAAGGAGCATTTGCAGCAACAATACCGTCGTCTTCAATGGTGCGACCAATCAAACGCTCAAACTCCTGATGATCATCAAGGTATTCCATTCTATCAAATAGAATTATCAAACTTTTAGACCCCTCTAGACCTTATCGCCGACAGCGCGAATCCAGAGGCTGCGAAAAGGAAAAGAAGACCCAGCGCTATAAAATCACCGCTCACAGCCTTTGTAATCGGCTCATCAGCACCTCCACCCACCATCTTTGCGAGTTTATCTACAGATGGAACACCTGCAGGCATTTTAATCCCAGAGGCAGCTGAAAGAGGAACTGCCAGTGTTGCTGCTCCTTTAAAAGCACCATATGCGGTATATCCAGCCAAACCTACAGTCGCACCACCAAAGACAGTCTTTGCCGCCTTTGCAACATCACCAACAGGAGGTGGCTTATTCTCAAATATCATGGCGATTCCACACAATAGAGCCGCCGCCGAAGTAAATAAAACATTCAGTAAGTTTTCACCACCCTTTCCTAAACCGGTCATATCGGTGGCAAGTCGGCCAGCTCCAATACTCCCTCCTTCATAAAAAGGGAATCTCAGACCCTTCTCTGCGATTTGAGGACCATCAAGACTTTGAAGAATATCATATATATACCATGAGCCAAAGGTAATGAGATTAACAAGACCTTTCGCAAAGGCTGTCTGTGTTGAACCGACTGCATAATGGTCTAATCCTACCATGCCAGTTGCTGGAAAAATGGCAATAACACGATATAGCCAGACCGGAATCTTTAAATCTAATGCGGCCGACATCCCTATCGGTAAGTATGCTTTTAAGAAAGCTCAAAAAAGCACTCTATTAGACTGTAAAAATCACTCCACCAAATCCATTCACGATTCGCAAGACGTTGTGGTTGACGGCATAGATACGAATCGTTCCGTTACCACGAGTGGGTGACAGATTCGCATCCGGTGTTATGCCTGCAATCATGGTAATATTGTCAATACGGGATGCGTTCATACTTCCACTAGGCTGTTGGTCCTCAGGCCGAAGGGCAAAGCTGTAGACATAGATAAACTCATCGTTTGGTATATTTGTGTGATATTGGAATGGCTGGACAAGACGGAAGTATCCGGCATCTCGCGCCTCAAAGCGATCCTGACCATCCAACTGGATATATGCCGTAGACAAGAGATCAGCACGTATACCCTCTTCATGAGTTGCCAAACTGCTGAAGTTAAACCACTCGTGATACTGCGACATAATATCGCGTTGAAGAACCCAGATGAACTCCTTGCATGGATGATTAAACTCAATCGGTATGCTGGCCGTCGTATTTCCAGAAGGAATAGACACTTTCGGTGTATATTGAACCTGCTCAATCAAGTATTCATGCGTGCTGCTGACAAAACGTCTGCGTTCTTCCACGTCGAGATATACATAGTCGCCCCATAACTGCATCTGCCTAATCTTTGCAGGGGTCACCTGTGTTGTATTACAGTTAGCCACCAAAGCAGTACTGTAAAACAGCTGCTGGAGAGGGCGGAGTCTGACATTAATACGAATAGGATGATACTGAAGCGCAAGAATCGGCAAAAATAATCCAGGATTACGATTGAACCAGAAGCGCAGAGGAATATAGAGTTTCGTTTCACCCAAATCAGGTGTCGTGTAAGCATCCACCTTTCCGATCATGTCGTAGAATCCATCCTTCTGATTCGTAGTTGTAGTGAGTGAAGACCAGATTTCCATCCATTCGCCCGTCTGTTTATCAATCTCCTGCTCTCCAATCTCAAGACTGATTTCCTCGATGAGTGCGTGGCCGATACTATTACAATAGGAGGCGCGTGACCCATCCGTATGGTAAAGTTGTGGAAGAGTCACTTCCAAAATGATAGGCCCTAGCAAGTCACCCCGCCTTGGAACTAGACAGCTAAGTCGCTTACCGAAATCAGGATCGCCGTCAAAATACATAGCTTGTGATTCAATTGAAAAGTTTGTATATCGTCTATATACCATCTTAAACCATGTGATTTGAGGATTTCCAGTAATGAAAACATCTTGTTTTCCCTGTGCTACGAGTTGTAGAAGACCACCACCTCCCGTCATACTAACATTAAGTATCAATTTACGAGTTTAGACCCTCCAAATGAATTAGTAGCTCACGATAGTATGGACCCCTTCTCCTTGAACGGTCGCTCTCTAGACACAGATTTACTCATTCTCCGGAGTCTTTTCGCGATTGATTCAAACACAAACCTTCCTATCCCTGCAAAGTATCTCTTAACAACGGATGGAAATGCTGGGCTCATGTGGGAAGACATCTTCACAAACATGGCATCCTATTCAGCCATTACTGGAGGCGGTATTGGATATATGCCTTCAACCATCAATAGCTTCTCCAACTCAATCACGTCTATGTCTACGATTGAAGGAACCGGTTTCAGTAGTCTTTCAACCGATATCGCTGCAGGTGGTATACCGGGCTCTATAACGGGCCCTATGCTTTTCAGCACAACTAGAGGTCTCGGTACACTTGGATATGTATCAACTGCTACTCTACAAAGCACGCTCGTAGGTCTAGGAACATATGGATATGTAAGCTCATCCGGACTTTCACAGACAGTTATTAACCTCTTCAACTCACACTATGATTTATCAACTATCATGACAAGTACAAATGTAGGTCTCGCCACATTCGGATATATCAGTACAAGCCAACTCACCAGCAGTCTTGCAGGATTTGCCACTGGTGGTTTTATAAGCAGCAGCCAGCTTCAAAGCACTGTTCTCGGCTTAGGAAAGTTCAACTACATAAGCACGGCCGCCCTCACGAGTACATTTCAAGGTTCACGTGACAGGATCTTCTTAACATCGCAAAGCAGTATTGCAGGTCTTGGTTCATATGGATATGTAAGTACACAGACTTTCTTGAGCGCAACCCAAGGACTTCTACGAAACATTAATGTGGATAGGGCAGGAAATCTCATCGTTTATAACGCAAATGTCACGGTTTCATCCCTGCAAAATATGGGTTTTCTGAGTACATTCCACAACTCTACTCTCACATTTAAAGGAACAAATGGGCCGAATACAGCTTCCACAACAGGACGCGATATGTATTTCTCAACCGCCCAACTCCAGTTTGCAAACCACTCAAACTATCTGACGCCCACTACTAAAATCACCGTAGACGTATATCCAAACTTCCTCTTTTGTTACATGAATCTGACGAATAACACGACTGTACTTCCACTCAGCACCTTCTTGACCTATAAAGGCTCCCCTATGCTCGATACAACCAACAACTCTTGGATGGTCGCATCAGGATTCACGTCAGGAATGTCAAACTCTTTCCAGACACCTCTAAAAATGGCTTTGAATGCAACAAATATTTATGGAAACTACGACGAAGAATATGTGCTTACACACCGTCTTGTCAATGCTCTCAGCTCAAATCTAAGTGGGGGATTGACAAATAGTAATGTAAATATATACATGGCTTCTACAAACTCCGTGTTTATCACGATGCAGAATGGTTTAACTTAAAAAATAAACCTGCCGTTAAACAAGAATGGCGACAAGGTCGAGCGCCGACTATGATACAATAACTTTAAGAACCATTCGCGCAATGGAACCACCTCCACCTTTTACTGTTCTTACAGCGGACGGTGTGGGTGGCACATACTGGTCAACAATCTCATCACCGATGGCATATGTCAGCGGATTTACCATATTCTCTCTCCCTTCTCGCCAGTATATCGCAGATGCCTCTTACAACAGCATGACGTTTCTTGCAGGAACTGGAGTTCAGTTTATTCCCACAGGAGTCAATCAAACACAACTGAAAGGGGATATGTTTTCTGAAATCAAAGTTCCTGGACTCAGCACCATAAGCGCTGGACAGAATGCGATCGCTTTCTCAACTCTTCGTTTATCCTCTCTTGGTAATACCCTCTTTACAACTAATACAAGCACAAACACACTTACTTATGAAATACGCTACCCCTTCTTCAAAACAAGCAATGCAAATCTCCCACTCAATGACGCCATTTCAACGATTAACTTTATTGGTAGCAACTCCATGATTCTAAGCACGAATAACCAGCAACTCGGGAACTTTACAATCGGTATCGGTATCAGTTCATTCACAAGCTCAGGTATTGGTAATATCAGAGAAACAGCGAGCACTGTCACTGGCGCATTTGCTTCAACACTTCTAAGTTCATGCGTAACTTTCGCAAACTATTCCACAGGTATGCGAAGTCTTTCCACATTTCTCGGCTCAAATACCTCGTCTTTTTACGCATCAACTTCGCAAATCAGCACGTCTATCAATCGCAACATTTCAACATTTTCAACTGTCGCATCCAAGTTCTATGAGAATATATATGGGTCCGTTTCAACCCTCTCAACACAGTTGTATAATCAAATGGAACCAGAGACGATTGCCTCCACAAACTCCATTTTTGGCCAAACCTTTTATATAACAAGTAAACAAACCACTGTCAAAAACTTCGTATCTATTCTCCAAGACATGTCAAACTATATGTCATCACAGATTATGGCCTCGTATTTAATACGAATCACGGGTTCAAATCTCGTCAGCACAACTGTAAATGTGGGTTCCACAATATTAGGATCACGTTCTTATATTTCAACAAATCTGGGTATTCAGACAAGCACCTTTTCAACACTCATGACAAGTACTTTTAAAAACTTCACAATGAGTACCCATATTTATATAGATATTTTATCAACCCCTCAATACACACTCTATTCTTCCATTCAGACGGCAAAAGGAACAAGTTATGATACACTCTTATCTACTTGTGAGCTATCTCTCAGCTCTTTTACAAAGTATCTAACATCCTCTTCTCGCATTTTCTTAGACTATTCTCCTTGCTATTCATTCAATACGATTAATAGTCCTAATACCTCAACAAATGCATATCAAGTATCAACATTCTTATGTTATGATAACTATCTGGTTCCTAACGCTGCCTTCACAGATTTTATGAATCCTACTGATGTCTATAACAGAACAATGCGTTTCGAAATAAGTACAGGATATTTATTTTCCCACAGTACAAAACCCTATATACTGCGACATTTTCATTCAAGCATCATGTATGTTGACAACTCAAAAGCACGCATCAATGTATTCAATCCTCTCGGCGGCTCGGTTCTTCCATCACGTTATACAACCGACTGCGACTTGAATCTATATACTACAACCATGTGGACCAACTATACACCGCCTACGAATGCGATAAGCCTCCTTATCCATAACGCGCAGAACTGGCCCGTGTAAAAACCCTCTAGACAGTAGATGGCGTCAAGTCGTAAAACACTGGATATAGATTTAATTACGCTCCGCAAGGTGAATGCCAGAGGTGAACGAAACTCAATCATCCCCTCTACATCGGTACTTGTAAGCGACGGTCTAGGAGGAACCTACTGGTCCCTTATTAGCTCGGTAGGAACATATCCAACATTCCAGCAAATCGTCGTTAATTCCAATACATATAGGGCAAATCGCACATCTCAGACATTCACGATGCTTAGTGGCAACGGTATCGGCTTTCTTGACGCAGGTCCCGGGTCAAACGCCAGTTATGTCTATGCAAAAGCATTTCAGACAATCGCTGTCACTGGACTCTCCTCTATTAATGCATTTACAGACGGCTTTGTAACACCCACTCTTACACTTTCATCTCTTGGAGGTCTCCAGCTTTCAACGGATACAACCACACAGACTGTCTATTTTAATGCAGGCCTCAAAACCGTCAATGTAATCCAGAATACTTCCACATTTACAAGCAATCTTGGGCCCCTATTAGGCATCCCTCTACCTATAACTCCAACCTTCTCCACTCTCACCTTCTATGGTATTGGCGACATCAATCTCTATGCAGACCAACCTACAAACGCCATCTATGTTGGAATCAACGGCTATTCTGCACAAGGCTATTCAGATCTCAGTGGAACCGTCTATACACTGAGCAATACCATGATTGGAACAGCCAACGGTCTTTACGTGAATAAGGCAGATTTCTCAACAGGTATAACTTCCCTCTCAACAAGTGTAGGTCAGCAACTCTCATCCTATCAGATCTCTTCAACCTACCTGGCCCTCTCCACCTATACAACGAAAAATATATCAACTCTTTCAACACTCTATTCATCTCTCTCTACTTATACACATTTCAATATATCAACCCTCTCCAGCTATTTTTATCAGGTAAACCAGTCAACCCTCTCAACATTCATTTATAACCAACTCACCAGCACAACGACCGGTTATTCATCCTTCTATAGTACTCTCACTTATACACAGGTTACTAGTACATTATCAAGTCTAAATGCTTTTGCGGTGAGCTCCATCAGTTTGCAAAGTACCACCTCGAACCTCCTCTGGCTAAATAGTTCAGTTGCGGCCTCCTCAGTTATACTAACACAAAACTCCCTCTCTACGATGTCCACCACCATGACCTCTTCGTTTCTCTCCTATTTTGCTCCCAGAGTAAACATAGTGAGTTCCATAGGTTATACAGGAAAACGCGGAGATAGTACCAAATTCACTTTTAATGCGAATGGAGAACTCCTCCTAAGCACAGTAGAATTCAGTTTCAAAGATCTTACAAGCAGTATACGTTCAACGCGAACAGATATTAACTTAGAATACAATCCTGTTCTTCTTTTCCCGATGGCGACCGCAGCAAATGTAGCTCCTCAAAATATTTCCACCTACCTCCAATACAAAGATGGAAGTATAGTCAACTGTGCAACTTTCAGTGACCATATGAGCTGGAACCAGTATTCATCAGGAGCTGATGCGTATTATTCGAACGTATATTCCAAATATATGCGTATGCGTCTAGACCCTGGCTTTATTGCATCAAACGGCGTCAGCAACTACACACTCTATCATCGTCTTTCAACAGCATCGCTCTATGTAAATGGTATTAATCAGACGTCAAATAGCACTTGCCATATTCGCACACCCCTCCAGAACTCCCTCTTCTTGACGATTTTCAATAAGGACTAAATTGCGGCAACAAACGGCTTGTGTTTTCCTCAACCCTCCTTAGATGGCGGCTAGTTCTCGCAGAACTATTGACACAGACAATATAACACTTCGTAGCATCTATGCTAGAGGGTCTAATAATACGAATATTCAAAGCACACTAGCGCTTACGGCAGATGGACGTGGTGGAACTCGTTGGGTGCATCCAAGCAGTCTCGGCACTTACACGCTGAACTATGTCTCCACAGATGTTTCTGTAATTCAATGGGATCTCTCACTCAACAATGTATTCTATCTCACAGGTGGTCAGGGTATTGGAATCCAGAGCAGCCCCACGAATGCATACGAATCAATTGTCTACGCAAAAGCATATCAGGCTCTTTACGATATAAATACAGGCTCCAATATGACCCCTCTAGATGCATGGATTAATAATGCCAAATACTCCACCCTTTATTCTACGATAAATCTTTCAACCACCAGCTGGATGATTTATCCCTCTATTTGTTCCCCCCAGCAGACACTGTATTTGAATACGAATCCAATAAAGTTTCTGGTATCTCCAGGCGTCTCGACAATCAATACAGATTACATAAACCGAAGCCGACCCTTTTCAACCTTCTATTCAACCCTCAACTCATCGTGTATTTCAAGTATTGATTTCCCATTTTCTACATTTATATCTAGTTTTCGAATAATACCTTACAATACATCAACCTTCTACGATGAACTCAATATAGATAGTGTGAACTCCACTATCCGCTTCTTAGGTGTACGCGATATTCAACTGTCCAGTGTAACTTCCCCCCAGCGCGCAGTCTTCTTTAGTATTAGTACATTCACAAGTGAGGGTTATTTATCGCTAAGTGGAGAGGTAGCCGCTCTTCGAACTTTATCAACTACTATACCTTATCACTATCGCAGCAGTCTTCTTCTCAGTTCATCCAACGCGTTTTTGAGACAAGGTAATATACTCAACTATCTTTCTACACCTTACACGGGTACATGGACAGTAAACTATACACCTCTGAATGGAGGCCCTCCTATTGCTGCCGCACCTTCCACATTACGAAGTAGTATTGGTTTTCCTTACACACCTCTAGGTCTTCGTGGAGGTAATGTTATTTCAACCTCAAACAATATTGAGAGACCTCCTGGATCTGGATATCTATATAGATTTGATCTGACTGAGAATCCTACAAACGTATATACAGGCGATGCATTTATTAGCAGTCTTAGCTTTAACATGTCACCTTATTCAACCATTATTGAGAGAAATAATAGCACATCCATTACGATTGATTATACACCCACATTTCTCTTGTCTCCAAACAGCACTCTAGGAGTTGCAGCAACAGCAAACTTCGCAATTGGATTCTCTACATTCTTGAGTTATGGAGGCGGTGAGACTGTTCCAGGAACCACAGTAGAAGATTTATTTTATGCTGGAAACCAAAACATCACTCAAAATCCAATCTATGGTCGGCTAAGAATAGATATTCCGAAGAACTATATCTCAACGCACTATCAAAGTAACTACACAGTATATCATTATTTTCCAAATATGATTGCTGGATATTCAAATGCAAATCCTGCAGTATGGCCTGCTAGTAGTTTTCTCTATACTCGCGCAGGTATCTCTTCTCACCAAATAACATCTTATACATCAAGACAAAATATGGCATATATAACAATTATTGGCGATTAGTCACAATAGGAAATCCCTCCCTCCTTCCAAGCTCAATCGCCCACTCTTCAAGCTTACCTCCTACAACTGCGGTAGGACGATATGGCCACGGACTCATATACACAGCATTTGGATGCTTATGTATACGAATCCACGCCAAGTGTTTTTCCCCATCGCTCATGAGCCACTCTTTAAAATAGAGCTGTCCATGATGATTTTCCGCATAGTTTGCCCGAATCTCCAGAATTCGCCTACTCTCTTCTGTCAAAGGTCCAGGATTATCAATATCAAACTGCTCCCAAAGACGAGTGTACCACGTAGTCAAAGACTGCATTCTCCAAACACACATTTGGTAGGTGAATAAATATTCATCCCGAGATGCGTCTAAAATCTTCCATCGGTCCGAATAGTTCTCATCTGCTGCGGCAGGTCCAGGACATGGCATCCAGCGAATACTCTGAACTGCAGGATCTTTATCAAGTATATCGAAACTCTCTTGAATAGCCATAAAATCTGGAAAGCGCTCTAGTAAAAAGTCCTCTTGCATAGGGATTACATATTTATAACTCGTAGAGAATACTTGACTTTTAGATAAAATCTGCATTGTTGCAGCACGAGATGCCAGGAAACCCGAATCCTTATCATCTAAAATCACAATCTTCACGTTATATTTACTTAACATTTGTTGAATAACGGGATGTCCAGGATCTTCGGTGGCGATTAAAATGTCCCATTTAAGATTTCGAGCATATCGGTGGATGAGACCAATATGAAGTGGAAGAAGATAGTAATACTTGGGAGTTGTGTTAATAACATAGGCAATATCGTTTCTATCCATTACTTCTAAATTTCGTTAAACTCTTAAACCCAAATAGAATGTTACTCTCATTTGCCACCTTCACTGCGTTTATTAGCCTCACCGCAGCCCAGCAGTGCAGTTCTTTCGCCAGTCTCGTCCATAGAACCACAGGTGCTCCAGCGGGTCTCTCAACTCCCGATTGCTCCTATATTCAAGCAAACACAGGAGCAATCTGTAGTTCACTCGGCTCTTGGGATATTATTAATGCAAATACATGCCATCTCAAGGGTCCCGGTTATGGATGCCAAATCGTGAATGGCCTTTTCTCAACACAAGAGACATTCTACTGCCAGATTGGCCCTCCTGCTACACCAACCTCAACATTCAGCTCTGTACCAACCCGCTCTTCTACTGCGTCTGTATCAGCCACGGCAAGCCCCAGTTCCTCTTCTAGCCCATCCGCGTCAGTATCTGCCACGGCAACTCTTACACTCTCTTCTAGCCCCTCTGCGTCTGTATCAGCCACGGCAAGCCCCTCCACTAGCGAAACGGCCTCGGTATCACAATCTCCATCAATAAGCTCTTCACCATCTTCATCTGCCACATCCTCTAGCTCATCAAAACCTACACCTACATCAATGATTTCAAAAACAGCAACAGCCTCTGCATCTGGAACTTCCACATCTACTTCAACACACACTGTGAAGCCTGTCTATATTTATGTAAACACTACTGAAAATGTATATATTCCTGTTGAGAGCACAACAATCGGTAATGGACAAGCAGCAGCGATAGGTCTCTCGGCCATCTTTGGTCTCTTCACAATGATTACTCTGTGTTTTGTTATTATGAAGCGAAGATATGGAGCTCCTGCAGAAAAACAGGAAGTTCAAATCCGCCGTGCTTCAACCATCGTTATCCGTGAGCCTAAATCTCATCGCCCATCGATTGTATCAAAATCAGATGTATAAATTGCGGCCCTAACGTCGTGACTTATTTTTAAGGGAGCCATTGCTTCCTTAAAAATAATGTCCAACGACTAATTTGGTGATGGATCTTAAAATTAACGCAGCTCTTCGAGCTTCGTTAATTTTAAGTCTCACCGTTAAAGCTGCTTTTGGGTCTAAGCATTTAACACATTCTCCATAAAGAATGTGGGGAGCGCATCCAAAAACATGTAAACCTATCAGGATTTTGCAAACAGAGACAAGTATTTCCAAGGACAATAAGACAATCATATGGATTGGCCCTGATACTCCTAAGAATGAACGATGGAATCGGTGGGAAGTTGGCGCACTCAATCGCAACTATCTATCATCCATTACAAATATTCTTATTCTCTGTGATCCCGCTCAATCTCAAAAGGATGCTGAATGGCTTCGCACAGGCGCATGGAAGGAGTTGACGATGATTCTCGCCTCAAGAGACACTCTCAATCTACTCGGTGAAAATGCACTGAAGGAGATGGGTATTGGAAACATGATTTGCCTAGAAGAAGTCGCGGATATTTACCCTTTCGTTGGAGCCGCATGGGATGGTACAGCTAATGATGCCGCCCTTCTTGCCTCAATACTTTTGCGTATGAATCGTGCATTGGGTGTTCACCCTAGCTCTCTACGCTCTGAGACTATGATCAAAGCATTCTATGCACCTCCACCCTCTGGTCCTCCACAACTATGGCTCATCAGCCAGTATTATAAACCTGAGAAGGCTGCGAGGGCTCGTGAGATTAGACTCTGTCTTGAGAAGAATGTTGAATGCCCTCTGATTGACAAGATTATCCTTCTCAACGAGACCGACCTCACTGGCTCTTTCACAGCCAGTGATAAAATCCAGCAAGAAGTCATCCGTCATCGGCTCAGCTATGCGGATGTCATCCGCTGGATTGCAGAGAAGGCTCCTCAGAATACCCTCTGTGTTTTCGCAAACTCCGATATCTATTTGGATTCAACATGGAAGGCCCTCTGGGCAACAAATCCACAAGACCGATTTATAAGTCTTCTTCGCTATGAGGCTGTAGAGGGTGTTCCTGACACAGAGCATAAGTTGTTCGGTCCTCGTCCTGACAGTCAAGATACATGGGTTATCTTCAGCGATAGTGTGAAATCTAGAAAATGGGATTATGATTCTCTCAACTTCAACTTCGGCCGCGCTGGATGCGACAATGCCATTAATGTGGAGATGTTGAAGGCGAAGTTTCTCGTCACTAATCCAGCACTCACTCTCAAGACTCACCACCTTCATACAAGCGAGATTCGTACATATGATCCTAAAGATATCGTGGATAAGCCGATGTATTTTTACATTCAGCCAACGGGTCTACACGATATGAATCCTATCTTTACACCCAAAGTAAGTAGCACGATTGAATCACCTCCGTTTGCTCGCCCTATTCTGGGAACAAATCCCACGCATTTGAAAACCTTTTGCACAATGGTATCGCGTGGTGAAAAATACAAGCTCGCAGCTGACTCTACAAATATCTCTACACCTGAGCCCATTCCTGTGTATGAAGCCGACGAAGTTTTCCAGACGCCCACAGGTCTCGCCTACACATATTCCAGCCTCTACGTTGGAAAATCAACGACGGGTAGTGAGGCCTGGAATAAGAGTCACATTTCTGGTCTCAGTCCAACTTTGGCTGTCGATGTTGGACTCGTCGCACCTCTTCCTGATGACTTCGTAAAGAACAGCGCAACCTATGTTCTGATGTACCTGGCAAATATTTTGCTTCTTCGTGAGAAGTCTGGTGGAAAGGGTGAATTCTGGTCGCCTCGTGATAAGCCGTTCCTAGCAGCACTCCAACTATTTAACTGGAAACAGCGCGAAGTTCCTGTCCTTCCTCGCGATGAGACTCTCCAAGTCTGGTGTAGGAAGGGCTATATCATGCTTCCTTCTGATAATACTATCATAACTCGCAAACATACTGATGCCCTCAGAAGCGCCCTTCTAGGAGTTAATGGTGAAGGCTGGACCTCAGTATGTTCAACAGAGAAGCGGTGCGTTATTTTTTACGACGACGTATATTGTACACGCGAGTTTATTAATGAGATTGAGACGAAACTAACAGGATATGATGTGCGTGTTATCTGGCCAGCATCTGAAGGGATTGCTTCAACCTTAACTGGCGCAAGCCTTGTAGTTGTAGGATCTGGCAAGGATGGTATTAGCCGCTGGGGCTGGTCATGGATTCTCCCCAAAACCGCACAGGTTATTGAGATTCAGAGTGAGATGGAGCCGAGTGCTGACTGTCTGCATTTGGCCGCCGCAGCTGAGCTCCGCCACGCCCTCTGTATTTGCCCGAAAGACGCAACGAAGGGGCTCGTTGACAATGTACTCAAGGCTATGACAGTTACGGAGCCTATCAAGACTCCTGTAAATACGAAGCCTATTCTCATCTTACCTGACCAGAAAGAGGGGACATTTTTTGGACATGCGGGTGATAGCTTTAGAGAAATGGCCCGTATGTGGATGGTGAAAGGATATGTTAAGATTGTGGAAGATAGCCATGCTCACCATGTCTGGCTTCATGGAATCGGAAATACTTTACTCTATGATCGCCCTACATATGAGTGGCTAGATTCATCACCTCCCGAGGAACGTGTCTATAAGAAGGGTTTGTTTGGAAATCCAGCACCTCCCCCTGGATCTAATGGGAAGGCATGGTCTTTCTGGCCGCGTCGTCCTGCAATTGTGGAGGAGATGTCGACAACTGATGCACCCGCTCGCCCTTTCAGTGAGAGGTCGCAAAGTCTGGTTCTTTATGGTCGCGTGGAGAATGCGACTCAGAAGAAACGCCGACCACTCAACTGGGCCGCTGCGTGTAGCGAGTTCGTGATGCCTGTGGGTGGCGACAAGGCATATCCCTTCTCACAGCGTGAATATCTGGAGAAGTTGACAGATGCGAAATTCGGTCTATGCCTCCCTGGATATGGCTGGAAGTGCCATCGTGAGGTTGAATGTATGGCGATGGGGTGTGTTCCGATTGTAAGTCCTGACGTAGATATTAAGGGGTATGCACAACCACCTGTAAAAGGCGAGCACTATTTTGTTGCAGAGACGCCTGAGGAAGCCCGCCGCTTGGCGACACAGACAGATGAGGCTACATGGGCTAAGATGTCGGCTGCTGGTCGCGAATGGTGGAAGGAGAACTGTAGTTGTGATGGAATGTGGGCTTTAACGCAAAAACTCCTTACATAAAAGAATGGGAGCCGTCCTTACTAAGTGTATAAGCGAGAATGCCACTCCGCCTGTTTTGACTAAAAAGCGTAAAATACACAAGTCGAGCAAGCGAATCCCTAGTGGCTCTAAAAGGAGACGCCGTCGCTTACTTAGAAAAGAGGCAAATATGCGTGGGTCTAAGATAAAATCATCTACACAAAATAGAAATGCCGGCCATTAAGATTGGTAACGCAGGTTTCGTAGAATGCCTTGACGTCTTTGGGGATGACCTTACAGTCGTCAATGCTGCTCGTGTATCTTTTGCGAAGGAGAGCACGGTATTTGAAAATCGTGATGAGAAGCTTGTAAGCTATCTTGCTAACCACGGTCATAACAGTCCCTTCTTCCATCCGATGGCCCGCTTCCGTCTGAAGATGCCGATTTTCGTCGCCCGTGAATGGTTCCGCCACACGGTTGGATTCGCAAGAAATGAGGTGAGCCGCCGCTATGTGGATGATGAGCCAGAATGCTATGTACCTACAGTGCTGAGAGCGAGAGATTCAAATAAAAAACAGGGGTCCAAGGATGAAGCGATTCCTAATAATGAGGCTATTCTCAAGCATGTTCAGGCGCATACGAATGGTGTGCTGGAATTCTATAACTTTCTTCTGAAAGAGGGTGTGGCTCCAGAAGTTGCAAGGGGTATTCTTCCACAATCCATGTATACGGAATTTATTGAGACTGCATCTCTTGCTGCCTATGCTCGTCTTTGTTCTTTGCGGCTTGATCATCAAGCACAGAAAGAAATTCGCGAGTATGCGGCGGCGGTTTCGGAAATCATGGCTGAAAAATTCCCTGTGAGTTGGAAGGCTTTGCAGCCAACTCACTCATGATCAGAATCCGTAATCGTCGTGATAAGCGTCTCAGTAACTGAGTCCCAGCGACCTACATACGACCCATTCTTTGGATTATAGACTTTGCTCTTACGTGTATCCAAATAATAGTTCGTTCCATTCAACTCCCTGGCGACCACTTCAATCGTCTCTACATCATCTACCTCAACAGGTTTTTCTTCTGATAAGATTGCGACTGGCAATGGAAGAGGTGCTGTTGCTGCCACTTTCTTCTTGTATACTCGTTTCGCCTTCACTTCTATTTGAGGAGGTGGTACAATAACAGGAGCCTCTTCCACCACTGGCTGATTAATCGCTTCTAGAACACTGGTTTGCGCAAGCTTTGTCACAACCTTAATCTTAGTCTTTTTAACAGGCTTATCTTCCTTTACAGCTGGTGCTTTCTTCTTTTCACCTTTTACTGGAGTCCATGCAGATTTATCAGGAACCTCTGTTACAAGTCCGTCGCCCATATCTGGAAGAGGCGGAACATCTTTTAGCCCAGCTACCGCAAGAGCCCAAGCAGCCCGTCCCTTTGCCAGATTCTCTGGAGAAGTTCCAAACTGTTTGTGCATTTCAAGAAACCATGGGCTACCAAACATGCGACTACGATTTACAGCCCGAATAGGCTCATTCACATTTCCCAGATAGTAGTTCTGATAGGAACCACACGGTGCAGGTTTAGTAAGTTCTGGATCCTCACTGCGTATCTTACAGCCTTTGCATAGACCCTTCTTAGAAGCGATCTCTTCACAACGATAAGGAACATAGAAACGCAAAGGTGTCTTACCGTCTGCTTGAAAGCCTCCTTTAAAGCGAAGTTGATGGAGTTCCGCATCCTTGTTATCTCGATAGATTCGCCATGCTAAGCATTGCTCCATATTAAGTGTGTAACAATACCCTCTTAAAGAATGCTATTCAATTTTAGGAATCATCCAGCCTAAATTTGAAGCTTCATACTTCCCCAAAAATAACAAGTCAAAAATGACGCAGCATTATGATATTATGAGTGTAAATGCTGTAATGCTTCTAGCTTCTGGATATGGTTATATTCTTACAGGACATGAGCCGACAGGATTCTTTCTTCTCTTTCTCTCTCTGTGCAACGTAATCGGTATTGTTGTAGGACGCATTACTGATCTTGAGAACTATCGTAAACAGCAGGAACTTGATATGCTTGATAGTGATTATGAGTATGATGAAGATGAAGATGAAGAGGAAGAGGAAGATCTACAAGATGAGCCAGAAGTAGAGGAAGAAGAGGAACCAGAACATGAAGATGATGAAGCAGAAGTAGAAGATGAACCACCTCTAGATGAATCTGATGTTCATTACTGTGGTAGCGAAGAGTGTGGCGAAGAGATCACGAACCTAGAAGGTGCTGGTCTCTGTGCAGGATGTGGACTTGTTTACTACTGCAATACTGAATGTCAGAGGGCAGACTGGAAAGCAGGACACAAACTTATCTGCGATAGGAATACATCCCTTTCAGATGATTCTTCTTCTGAGAGTGTAGGTGATACTGTACCTGCAGTTCAACCTGTGGTAGAAACTGATCCTGTGACTGAATCAGTAGCTGAACCATCCGCTGAAGCAGTAGTTGAAGCAATACCTGAAGCAACACCTGAGCCACCAAAGCTCCCTGTCTATCCTCTAAAGTTTCGCCCCCCTCCTCCACCTCCACCACCAGCTGATAAGCCTGTTGGTTTCTCTGTCTAATAAATAGACAAAGCTCTTGCCGATGGATCGGTTACTCCAGGAGACCATCTCGGCATCCAAAAATGCGGGATAATCGTATGCGTAAACGCCTTACCATAGTTTGCCTCAAAATGAAAACGATAAAAATATTGCTCACGTGTGGTAGGGGTCAAGTTACGATATTTTTGTTTCGCATCCTCTTCCCACTCATCATGTACATATCCCTCAACATATTCAGCAATAAGTTCTGACCAGCTCTTCTCTGTTGGACTCACTCCATCACTAAAGGCCTCCTTCCTTCTCCATAAAACTTCATGCGGTAAAGTGATACCATCATCGAAAGCCCTACGCAAAATCCACTTTTCAGCTAAACCATTTTTCTGTGGACGCAGCCATTTTGTTGATATAGAGCGTGCAACACTCACAAACTGCTTATCCAAGAATGGTGTTCTAGGCTCTAATCCATGAGAACTAATCGTCCTATCTGATCGCAATACATCAAACAGATAAATCTCTTCTAAGAGACGACCAACCTCCTCTTCGTAGGCCGAATCATTTGGCGCATTATAGAAATACAAATACGAACCAAATACCTCGTCACTACCATCACCATTAAACACGACCTTACAATCGCTTTGTCTGGCAACCTCCCTCGCCACAAGCCAGTTTCCTACAGACGCTCTCACAGTTGTGGTATCAAACGACTCTATTGTCTTAATAACTACAGGAATTGCCTCTAGAAAATCGCTAGGTTTCAACACAATCTCATGATGATCTGAGTTAATCCAGTTAGCCACTTTCCGAGCATAAGCTAAATCCTGAGAACCGGCCATTCCAATACTAAAGGTTTTGAGCCTCGGCGCCCCAATAGAGCGCAACTCCTTGGCAACAAGCGAGGCAATAAGACTGCTATCCACACCACCACTCAAAAGTGCAGCCACAGGCCTCTCAGCAAGCATGCGTTTACGCACAGCACTCACAAGCGCGCTTCTCAGACCTGCACATGCCATTTCAAGACCATTCTCTGCAAGAGGAGAATACAAGGGATTTTTTAAGCCCTGTATATGATGATATTTTGCGAAATAAATACAATCAAATGTCTCAGTGTTATAAACGTGGCATGTGCTAGGAGGAAAATGCATAGCAGAGTGGACAATAGGCCACATAGCCTTAATCTCACTGGAAAAGATGAGTCCTGACGTATAAAACTTTTTATCATTAATAGCAATACGATGTCCAATAAATAGAGGACGAACACCATATGGGTCACGAGCTACAGTGACTGTGTTAGTAAGTTTATCAACGATCACTATGGCAAAAACACCATCTAACATTCTGAAAAAAGCATCAGGCTTAGCGCCTCCATCTATAACAATCTTCTGATAAAGCGGCCCCAATATTTCACAGTCGCTTCCCGAGTAAGTTGTAATTCCATAGTCTCTGGCTAATGTCGCCCAGTTGTAAATCTCACCATTGCACATCCATATGAGCCGATCACTAGTCATCGGCTGCATACCTCCATTATTTAATCCGTTAATCGCAAGACGAGTAAATCCAAGAATAGCACCACTCAAATCAACACGAATAACTTGCTCAGGTCCACGAGCAGTCAACTGTTTTATACAGGCATCTGGATTATCAATCGGTTCGTTGCAAATCCCGAATAATGCCCAAATGCCACACATCTCTTGTAAAAATGTTTATAGAGTTTAGATGGGAGACGCCAGTGATGTACTTCGTAAAATCCAGTCGCAGACGAGATATAACTATCTTGTAAGTAATCTGATGGTTACACAACCAAGAGCAAATATTAGTAGTTGTGGTTCTGACGGTAGTAATACTGTAAAAATAAATTACACGGATTATGCTCAACG
>Ga0114974_10000149_pt1 | contig 60601 bp, 99 predicted proteins | sample S_130206_EF_Meta_FD_87318 | JGI IMG/M metagenome (GOLD analysis project Ga0114974, IMG submission 87318) | Freshwater microbial communities from Lake Simoncouche, Canada to study carbon cycling - S_130206_EF_MetaG | ecosystem: Environmental > Aquatic > Freshwater > Lake | place: Lake...
CGCATACTTTGTCTGATGATCAAGAGGGCAAGAACCTACTTCTTCAGCAAGATCGACAGAGGCTTTAATAAGATAGTAACTCCATGCTTCAGCATACTCATGGACCAGATCAAGGTTTGGATGAGAATAATTAGTGTCGTTGCGAGCCAACCAATAAGCAAAATTAATGATGCCAATGCCCAAAGGCCGGCGATTCCGAGTACCAATAGCAGCGGCTCGAACAGGATAGTCCTGATAATCAAGTAAGGCATCCAAAGCGCGTACTGCAATGGTGCATGGCTTTTCGAAATCAGCTGGCTTTCTAATCTTTCCCCAATTGATCGCTGCAAGCGTGCAAAGGCTAATTTCGCCTGACTCATCATGAATATCCTTTAGTGGTGTTGTTGGCAATGTAATCTCACAGCACAGATTCGACATCTTAATCGGTGCTGCTTCAGTAAACGAACCATGCTCGTTGGCATGGTCGACATTCATCAAATAGATTCGTCCGGTATCTTTTCGTTCGGTAACGAAGGCTGAGAAGAGATCAATCGCAGGGATGGTTTTCTTTCTAACCTTACTACGTTCGTATTTTTCGTAGAGTTCTCTAAAGTCTTCAGCGCTTTTGTAAAAGGCTTCATAGAGATCCGGGACATCACTAGGTGAGAAGAGGGTGATATTACCTCCAGATAAAAGTCTTTCATACATTACCTTATTAAATTGTACGCCATAATCAAGATGACGGATTCGATTGTCTTCAGTGCCCTTGTTATTTTTTAAGACAAGAAGATCCTCCACTTCGTAATGCCAAAGGGGGTAATAAAGAGTCGCTGCTCCACCACGGACACCACCTTGGCTACAAGATTTAACAGCTGACTGGAAATGCTTATAAAAAGGAATAGTACCAGTGTGAGAAGCATCACCGTTGCGTATAGGAGATCCAACAGCCCTAATACGACCGCCGCCAATACCAATACCAGCTTTCTGAGAAACATACTTGACAATTGCGGAGGCTGTTGCATTTATGGAATCCAGCGAGTCGTCAGTTTCGATAAGTACGCACGAACTAAACTGGCGTTGAGGTGACCGCACTCCTGCCATAATAGGAGTAGGAAGACTAATGTCAAATGTACTGATAGCATCGTAAAGGTCCTTTACCCATTTCATTCTATTTGTGGTGTAATTTTGAAAGAGTGTCATGGCAATCAACATGAATGCCATTTGTGGTGTCTCATAGAACTTATTCGTCACACGATTGCGAATGAGATACTTTCCACGGAACTGTTCCATGGCAGCATAAGTCAGTAGGTTATCACGGTCGTGATCGATATAATCAGCTAGTTGAATCCACTCTTCTTGCGAGTATGCAGAAGCCAGAGCATTATCATAATACCCTTCTAGTACTACTCGACCATAATGACCGAAAAGGTGAGGAGGTTCGTACTGACCATAGACTTCTTTGCGAAGGTTATAGTTGATCAGACGACCAGCAACATACTGATAGTTTGGTGCTTCTTCTGTAATGAGTTCAGCAGCAGCCTTAATCAGAGTCTCCTGAATATCAGTCGACTTGATCTTATCATAGAATTGAATATGTGTTTTGATTTCAAGATCTGAAACAGAAACGCCGCTTAAACCTTCACACGCATGCAGCGCTACTTTATGGAACTTATTAATATCGAGTGGTTCTCGCGTTCCATCACGTTTCGTTACTTGAATCATCTGTTCTCTTTCTTAATCCAATTTTGCCGTCATCATAAACGGTCCATACTAGTTCAGTATCTATATCCCAACCCATGGCTTCCATAAGTTCGTCTGATAATTCTATGTACAATTCGCCGTCTTCAGTTTCTTTTACTACACTGCTATGACTCATGGCAGTTTTCTCTCAAACTCTGCTTGTGCAGCCATATCGTCAAGAGCCTTCTTCACATCAGGGAAATGATGGGAAATAATATCCCAGCATTGTTCGGCAATAATCCGATGTTCTTTTTGTGTGGCTTTGTCCATACGCAGCTGACAGTAGTGAACCCATGAACGAAGTGTGCCAGTCACGATCATGACCGACTCTGTATTGCCTTCAGGAAGAACTGCACGAGCTTGTTCTTTGGCGATACCGTTTTCGATAGCCCAGTTGTAGGCATACAACGACTCGCTGATTACTCGTGCCTGTCGTATATTCCAATTTTCTTGTAGTAATTTGTTATCGGCTTCGATTGAGTTTTGACGATTGGTTTTATCTTGAAGTCTGGCTTCTCGATTAACAAAGCCAAGATCTTTCGTTGGATCGGCGTAACGCTGAGAGTACTCTTGGAACATGAAAGAACGATGTCGCAGAATTTGTCTAGCGATATCTCTTGTTGTTCTGATTTCCATTGAGACATGGACCATCTCCAAAGGCGACCAATGTTGATTCTTAATGAGATACTGAACGAGCTTAGGTGCTGTAGCAGTATTGTTTTGATTTGATGGATTCGATACTCGAGCAGCCCATGCAATCAGTTCGTTTGCGGTTGCGCATTCTGTATATGCACTCGGTTTTGTAATACCGACCAGATTTACTTCACTCATTAACTATTCCTCATATCTTCATATCGCCAAAGCATTTCTTGGATGTATTCAATTTCTGGTTCATAGTCATCGTATGACCATTCTCGCATATTTTCCTTGAGTAGATGAAGAAACTCCATAGCATCTTCATATGTTACATCTCTCATTGTTCAACCTCAAAAGTTTTGACTTTCATGAACCGTGGAACATTAGCGTAGCCGTTGGCCTTGAGTTCATTCACACGAGCAAGGGCATCATAGTACTCTACATACTGCCCGTCATTGTACCACCAGAAATGGTCCCATGGCGCCCAAAGACGAACATAACGTTGATACTCGACAAGCCACTGCTTGCCAACTCGGAAGATCCGAAGTTTCTTTATCGGGATCTGCTCGTACTCGATTCCGTATTCGTTATCAACTAGTTCGGTCATCAATTATAATTCCTTTCTTTTGTAATGAATGGCGCCAATTTATCTGATAGTAAATTGCGCAGTGCATCATAGTCTTCCCATTCATTAGGAACACGGCCTAGTTGTTCAAGAAAATCATGAAGATTAAGAGCAAGTGATGTGATATCGTCTTCAGTCATATCCGTTTCCTATATAATCAAACATTTTTGGCTCATAATATAATTTGGCAGCTCCACATGATTCAATGTCATCAATATCACGTGATGCCACTCTTACATATTTCGAAAAATAATCAATGCCACGAAGCTTGATAATAAGAGTTGTGGCGGCAGCAATCATGTTTGCGTTATATACTATCCAAGTCACATCTTCTTCTGGTAACCGCAAGATCGCATCAACGGTCTTTCCGCCAAAATGCGAAATGTAACTTTGCAGTTGGTCCGGAGTAATTACATTCATCTAAAACACCCTTAATATATTCTGATTTCATGCCAGATAAGATCATATCATTGACATCTTTGTATTGGATGTCAGATGGCCATATCACTACACGATAACCAGCATCAATCGCCTTTTGCATTCTTTCGATTGTATCTGAATGTCTTGGCTCATTATCAAATACTACCACAATTTTCTCTTTAAGTAAACCGGTTTGTTCGATTTGTGCAGAAAGATCTCCACCGGCGGCCGCCATGGCATTCGGTAAGAACATCGAATCGATCGGTCCTTCTAGTAGATATATATCTTTGGAATCATCGATCGTATCGAGTCCAAATACTTTTGGTTTGGTTTCGTCGAGCATGATGGTGATATATCGAACACCGTCTTTTCGAAACGATCTCCCTTGAAAACCGAAGAGATTCTTTTCTTGATCAAGGAATGGTATGATCAGACGAGGTTCGTCTTTCTCTCCTACCTTGATCTTGTCAGGAATCATAGTATTGACCCACGCACCAAATTTTGGAGCATAGAATAGCTTGTAATGTAGATTGGATGGAATCTGTCGACTGTCAATGTATTTTTTGACAGGGTGGTCAGGATCTAACTGACTTACCTTCTTGAGTTTCGAGAGAGCCGTGGTCTTGACAAAGACTGGAGGTTTCATCTTCTCTGCAAAAGTCTCGACATCTTTTTGATTACCAGATTCTTTGATCTGTTCCTTGACATATTCGAGATACAGAGTCGGATCGATCTCTTTCATGAAATACTTAAACTGCATGCTCGCGCTACAGTTATGACAATAAAAGCGAACCTTGCCGCCTTTCTCGATCAAGTGCCCACGAGTCTTTCGACGGTCCTTTTGAGAGTCGCCGCAGATAGGGCAACGGAACCGATAGACGGTGTTGTTCACTCGCTGAAATCTCTCGAGGCGACCTGAGAGAAGGCTGATGTATTTGTGTTCAATCCAAAGCATTATAACTCCAATCTGTTAACTTCATTATACACAGATTGTGATTATTGTACATGTTTATTTAGAACAAAGAGCCTTGAAGATTAAAATTAATCGCTATTCTTCTTTCGACATCTAATGGAAGATTAGTACTGTGCCGATTATCAATATGATCTCCGCCTTCAAAGAATAGTAATCGATTCTCGATATGCTCGACTTCTGATCCATCTTCAAATAATGTTGGAGCTGTATTACAAGTATTGATATAGAAAAGAGCAACGTAATGTTTATACGGGCAATCGTTGTGCCAGCCATGTGCACGCTTACGACCTTGATTCATCATGCTATTCACATTCACACTGATGACATGTTCTGTAAGGAAATTAAGTTTTTCTTCAAAGAAATAGAACATCGGTCTGATCGTTTGCCAGTACCCGAATGCATCTTCGATGTGTTCATTTTCTGTATAGATTCTCTTCATGAAGTACCAGTCTTTTTCAGTCTGGCCGTGATATCCTTCAGGAAGTATCGATGAGAAATTCCAACGAAAGGCTGGATGTTCGATCATCTGTTTTATTTCATTAAAATAACCTCTTGGTAAGAAGTCGTCAATCACACGTCTCATAATTTATCCAATTCCGAATATTGTACTCCATGGCACCAACGTAATAATACCACCTACGATAGCAGCACCGCCGATGACTGTCCACATCCATTTTTCCATGGCAGTGATACGATCACTCAACGTATTATGCTGCACTGTCGACTCAGCACGCATCTCTTTAATTTCTTTCATGAGCTCGTCGTACTGATCGTCGATGCTCTCTTTGAGCTCGCGCTCGCCTGAAGAAATTCTTTCGTGCAATAGCTGGACCTTGTCGTCTGTTTCCACTCTTCGTGCTTCCACTAAATCTGATAGTTGTTTACTTATGATTTCCTGGGAAGTCAACTTTGTTTCGTGGACAGCAAGAAGATTCGACACACTACTTGAAATGTCAGTTAGCTTATCAATGGTTGTATCCAAACGGCCAACAAGCGTATTGACGACTGCCATATCTCTATTCAGATACGACACATCTTCAGCTAACTTGTTGACCGATGGTGTTGCCATTACTCAGTAGGTTCTGTGCTAGCTTTGAGTGCAAGAGCTGCACCGCCGGCAGCGAGTACTGCGCCTAATCCTACGCCCCATGTCGATGCATCAAATTCTGCACCACGATAGATGTCGTAGATCGACAGACCAAAGAAAAGCATTACGCCTTTGGCCCATAGAATTCTACCAAGATCAAGTGTCTTATTATCTTTTCCAGTGAATGTTTGGAAAATCAGATCTTTTATTTTTTTAAACATTTCTTCGACTCCGTTAGGTTAACGAAATCATAATTTAGAAAGGACCGAAATCCTCGTCGCTATCTTTGTATTTATCGATAGCTGCCATCATCTTAATTTCATTTTCGGTTTCAATTGTTTCAGCTTGTGCGTTGATGACATGTGCTTCTGCGAGTTGCTTATGATCTGTCTTACCGAGTTCTTGTGTCTTAACATTCGGATCAAATTCTGCAGTCTTCATTCCCATCATGGTAGCAAATGCGCCGACAAAGGCACCAATAATCATAGAGAATGCAGGACCGATGATCTTAAAGATCTCGTTATTATCGATCACATGATTTGGTAAAAAGAGGCCAATCAGAAAGATACCGACAACTGCTAACATAATAGATGATAAAACGAGTGTTACCATCTTCATGATAGTCAGTTGGATCTTACCTTTTTCTAGCTCGAGTTGTTCGAAACTAGTAATCGGCGGTGATGAGAAAAATGACGTCAGACTCATTTCTTTTTTCTACCTTTGCGTTCTTTGCCTTTTACGGCAGCGACCACATCACCAACTTGATTCACAGTTTCTTTCGCAACAGCAACAACGTCGGCAGTTTCTTCTTTTACACGTTTTGCACGAGTTTTTACTTTTGCTACAACTTCTTTCACTTCTTCTACGACTTCGTTAATCTTTTCATTGGCTTCTTTAAAATTCTTTTCGGCAATCGCTCTTGCTACTTCAAGATCTTCTGCTGTGATTTTATTATCTTTATTTAGGTCTGCAAATCCAAACCAGCTTTTAATTTTTTCCCACATAAGAATCTCCGTTATTTTCTATTTGATGTTGATGCGAGTTTTCTTGCAACGCTTGCAGGAAGCCCGTCTTTTGAAAGATTAAGAAGTCCCAGAGCGGCGATCAAAAGTAAGAGACCGCGCGTATCATCTTTATTGCCACTGCTAGCTCTATTGAGAGAGTTGGCAATGATGGTAATCAAACTGTCGTTCGAATCTTCTTCTGGTACGTCTTTAAACTTTTTCATTTCTTCTTCTCTTTTGCCATGGCATCAACAGCTTCTTTATTCTGGATTATCCATTGCTGGAGTTGTCTGAGTTGCTCGGCGTTTGCTTGGCACCTGGAGTAGTTGCCGATGATGGCGAGGAGGGCTGTAGTGTCTGTAATTCCTGAGGGGCTCGCATCAGAAGCTCTGGCGGAGTCGGCATCACCGGATGTGGCACTAAGGTCGTGCGTGTACACCCAGCCGTTAGACATATCGTGCTGAGTAGGAACAGAGTCTTTAACGACGTCGCGATATACATATTCTTTCTCTCTTATTGTGTTAACTCTATCAACATATTCTGTGACTACCTGAGTAGAAATTGCAGAATTCTTCCTCTCCAATTCCGCAACTTGTGCTTCTTTCTTCGCAGAGAAACGAGCCAGTTCAGCTTCAGCATAAGCAGATCCTTTCATATAACCAAAGACGAAGATCCCTGCCATAAGTGCAGCACCTGCAAGCAATTTATATGGCAGTGGGATCATTCCTAACATATTATTTCTTCATAAATCTATTGAAAGACATTACGTTCTTCTTTTTCTTTCTTACCGGTGGTTCACCTTGTAGACTTGCAACCTGGCCAGAACCAACAGAATTGACTGCTACTTCTTCTGGTAAACCTTTTTTGCGGCGCGCCGCAGCAGTGAAGTGATCTGGTGTTCCAGTATCCGGATCCATTTTTAGATTGGCGCCAGCTTTCATCGCTTTCGCCTGATTCTTTTTAGTCATGTCTACGGCTTCGCTCATCTCGCCTTGCATATAATTGGCGGCAGTAACGATGTAATCTTCGGCCAACGTGATCTTCGACTGAACCCATTCAGGAAGATTCGTATCTACCTTCAGCATGTCATGCATGCGCTGAGCGTTGGCAATGATAGACTTGAGTTGTGACATGGCCATATCGCCTTCATAGTCATACTCTTGTTTTTCTTTATTGGCCATTAAATCTTCCTTAATTTTTGTACTATGACTTCGTCTACAGCAATATCATTAGTAATAAGTGTTTTATTGTCTATGCCTATATTCGGTATCTTCTCAGGGAGTCTTCCTAATAAAACGATGAACGGCTTCAACATATGATGATAACCATCCAACTTAAAGAAGAGTAATCGTGTAGCTTCGTTACCAAACACATTGTACAGAACAACGAGATGATTGACGATTAATCTATCTTTTAAGTCTCCAGATTCTTCATAGCGATTAAGTAATCTTTTAATATATTTGAATCGAGCTAAGTCTTCGTAAAATTCAAGATCCTCAAAACATTGTGGATTATCATAACACTTAGCAGCATATATCAAGAAATTGGAATCATCAAGTTTTTCAATCATTAGGCAATTCTTACTTTCACATCCCCTGCCGCAGTATAGTATAGTTGACCGAGTGCAACACCACCGGTATTTGCGGCAGTGTTGTTTGCATATGGGCCTTGTACGATAGCTTTACGAAGTGTGGATAATGTAGCAGATACTGTCGTGTTGGCGGAGATATCCTCGACAATGAAGATATCTCCGCTCGCGATCGACGTGTTGGCCGTGCCAATCGAAGTCAGTTCAGTTATTTTCTTGGCACGATCACTCATATATTATCCTTATGCGTCTGGCAAGATTGCGTCGTCAGATGCGTCACTCGAGAAGTTTCCACCCATTGCAACCAGCGTTTCGTACTGAACGCGACCTGCACGACCGCCACTTCCGACTGTGCGAAGTACCCAACCGGTGTGTGCTGCGCCGTCGATAGCACCGAAACCAGTGAGAACAGCTTCAGCCGTTGCAGTATCACCTCGTATTGTGTGTGTTTCAGGCGATGCAAGGTTACGAGTGTCAGTCAGATCAATCGCATCGCCATTTGGAGCAGTTGCGAGTTTGATTGTTGTCGTATTCGCCGCTTGTATGTAGTAGTACGTATTACCTGAGAGAGGAGCGATTGGAGTATTTGCAGTAGGAACTGAGTAATAGATTCTGTCTCCGACAGCAAACTTAGAGTTGGCAGTTGCAACAAGAAATGTATCATTTGTATTACTGAAACCAGCAGTATTCGATACAATATTAAGTGCAGCAGGTGCCGCAATTGTCACCGCTGGACGCGATGTATATCCTTTAATTGTTGCGTTTGCAGTCACTGCCGTAATACGGCCGAGTGTCTGTGTCGAGTTAGCAGCGAGTGTATTTGCACCACCTGTTGTGTTAGCAACAGTCACTGCAGCATTCGCTCCATAACCTGAACCTCCGCTTGTAATCACATACTGTGCGACTGCCACGTTGGCAATTGCAAGTGAAATTTCGTTCACATCAAGACCGAATTGGCCGACTGCTTCGCCAGCAGTAAATGCGCCGACAGTGGTGTTACCAAACAGTGCAGTTTGGTTTACTGTGTTAGGTGTTTTGTTCACTGCAGTTGTGGCCCATAGGACCGAGTTTGCAGCATCGTCTGTATTGCCCCATTGAGCCATCTTCGTTTCTCCTAAAGATTCTTTGTTTTATTTATCATTCTTCGGATGTAAGCATATCAATCATATATGCCGACATTTTTTTATTAAACTTTTTTGGTTGACCATTATGAATAACAGTGCCTTCTTCCATTTGTACAACTTCTGGTAAAGGCGCAACTTCTTCATTTTCAATAGCAACTTCAACTTCTGATAAAATTATAGCTTCTTCAACTTCTGATAAAGTCTCTGTTTCAACCGTTTTATTTTTTACTATAAAAGTTCCGACATGAATTGCCATATTACACCTATACGTGTTTCATCAGGTTTTTATGAGAGTGACCTACAAACTTTTGGAAGGTTTCTTTCTCATCTGGTTTCATGCCAGCATACTTCGTTAAAATCTTTGCAGCATGTTGCCCTGAAACATGTTTGGAATCACCGTGTGTAAAGTTGATCTTAGATCCACCTAACATCGATGTCTTTGCTTTTTGAAGCTGATTCATGATGTGCTCGTCAGCCTCGACTTTTGGTTTCGGAAGAACTTTGTTCTTCTGAAGAACTTCGATCTTCTTCATATGCTCAGGGTTATTGTGCATCAATTTTTCTTTAGTTCTCGGATGAATCGTAAAGTCCTTGGCAACGCCTTTTCTTGGACGACCGCGTGCTTCAGTGATTTCTACTTCTTCTGTAGCAGGAACGCGAACATACTTAGAACCTGGCTTAGCTGTATACTTACGAACAGCCATATCGGTCCCACGCATACGCTTGGTCATTCTGTCATAGTCACCAGCTTCTTTGGCCTTGGTATCATCTTTCTTATTGGCAGCAAGATATTTCAATGCAGCGCCCTTTGAGATCTCGTCGATCTGACCAACATTTGCATCTTCGCCTAACGCCTTGATAAGCGATCTGACGTGGTCGCCCTGAACAGACAGTGCACCGCCGGTTTTCTTCATATCTTCGATTGCTGCAACATGCTTCATGGCAGGATGGTTTGGATCATTCTTTGCTTTTGCTTTTTTGATCATACCAGCAATATCATAAGGATCTGCTTTTTCAAATATTTCATTGTTCAATGCATCAACAAAGTCTTGCTCTTCCTTCGTCAACTTGCTAACCGCGGTCGAAATACCTTTATGACGCTTTGTTAGCTTTTTTTCAAGTGGCTTTGAAGAACTACCGTGCGCTTCTTTGTGTCCTTGTCTATATGAAGCCATATCAATAGAATCTTTTGCTTTATTGATATAGCGACCCATTGTTGCCTTCGAGATTTCATCGAGCTCTTCAACTTCTTCGTTTACATTATGGTAGTTTTTGTAAGCTTGCGCTCTATTCTTAGCATAAGAATGAATAGCTGAATGCTTTTCGAACTGCTCAGCATCTTTAACCAATTTCTTGTAACGCGCTTTGTGCTCTACAGGAGTTCTTTTCTTAGCTTCAGAACCCTTGTCTTCGTTATCCATCCAATGAAGATTTTTATCTTCATCGATCTGCTCGACTTCTTCTTTAATATTAATTCTTTTGTTCTTACCATGATGCCATCTAATGCCAGATTTCCATTCAGCAGCCGAAATGCCCTTTGGGTGCTTTTCACTTTTCTTTGAACCGTGCATCTGAGAATGCGTATACCAACCAGCATCTTCTTCGTCAAGCATATTTTTGCCCAACTTAGTACGTACTGCCTTCGCTAACTTCGATGCATCAACACCGAAATCGCTAGCTGCCGAGCGAACATGGCTCTTACGAATGTTATCACCATAACGCTTTTGAAGATGAGCAACGATCTTTGCAGTTTCATCGATTTGTTCAGGTGTATCGCATTGACCACAGCATTCGGGAGTTCCACAGTTAGTATGTTCTAAATCTTCGTTCGCCTTCATTGCTTTCTTCGCAAGATGCTTAGCAACATTCTTTACTTTGTTGCCGTATTCATCTTTACGCTCTTCGCCGGCTTTTCTGTAAGGACCTTCGAAAGGCATATCGGCGCCTTCGCTACGAAGATCTTTGTCAGCGCCATGATATGTGCCTTTACCCTTCGTAATATATGAATTTACGCGCGCGTGTGCCCACTGTTGAGGTGTTGTTCCAGGACGGTGACCGCTGTTCCAAGCAGCAATACCACGAGCATATACTTTTTTCAAGGTTGACAAAGATACTCCAGATTTCTTTGCTTTATCGGCAAGACCGCTTGAAGCTTCTTCCACCATTTCCAGAATTTCTTCTTTCATTGGCTTCTTTTCTTTAGCCATCATTGCACGAACTTTATCTGCAGTTTTTTTGTTTGCATCAGTCGGTTCGTCAGCAGTAGGCATCGAGCCTTCTTTCATTTCTTTTTCATCATCTTCTGCTTCGCACTTCGGGCACTCGCAATCGGATGGACATTTCTTTGCTTCTCCAAGAATACCGCTAACTGTATTAAGAAGATCAGCACTGAATCCTGTGATTTTATTCGTTAACATTTTTTGCTCCGTAATTTGAATCTATTTATGAAATTATTTCATCGATGCGCGGAGCATCCATGCGTGTTTGTTATGCTGATCGAGTCTTTCTTCAAGGAAATTGACGAGACCGTTTTGATTGTATTTGTCTGCTGCTTCTCTTGCAAGCTGAAGAGAAGCAAGAACTCGATTATTATCTTCGAAAAGATTAGTCACCATGGTGGTAGGAAGTAACTGAATAAGAGATTCATCTTCAATTGTTGATAGTTCATTGAATCTTCCAAACGATGCGGGAGCATAAGATTTTTGGGCTCGAATCTCTTCGGCAAAAGGATCAATGGCACCGCCGACTTCTTCGTAAATATTACCAAAGAATTCATGATACATCGGGAACATCGGTCCTTCAACATTCCAATGATAATTCTGTGCCTTCAAATAGAGTGCATAGGTGTCCGCAAAAGCGACCTTTAAAGGGTTTGTAATCTCTTCCATTAGTTACACTTCCATCTTCTTAATGACATTGCTTTACGAGTCGGTCTGCCCTTCTCGTCTTTCATTGGACCTTTGACTCCACTCATACGAGCACAGAATGACTTACGTCTTCCAGCAGCTTTTGATCCTGGCTTGACTTTACCAGTCACGGCCGTCTGAAGATTTGATCCAGGATTCTTGGCACGATAGGCTTTTACACCCTTCGCTGTCATACCTGCACCCTTCTCAGTGGCGATGAAGTGACCTTTCGAGTCTTCGCCACGCTCAGTGATGAATTCCTTAAATCCGATCATTCTGCTTCCTTCTCAATATCAACTTCGTGACGAACTTTTTTCCAAACATATCCTTTTGGAGTGCGAACCTTCACCATCTTGAAGTCGCCTCTTCTTTCGATATCTTCGTCGAAAGTTGTATTAAACACTTCGTTGATATCTGCTTTTTCTTGTCCAGGAGTTTCTTTCTGATACTTCTTGACGAGTGATTTAGTACCGACTTCGCGATCTGCTGCAGTATCTTCATTGATTCCAGCATGCTTATGTGCCGAAGCTTTAAAGTTTAAGCCAAAGTATTTTACCTTGCCATGCTTGTTCGAAGCTTTCCAACCACGTTGTTCAGTGCTACCTTTTTCTTTAAAGGCTTTTACATATGGTGTATTGTTGGACTCGTCGATCACTTTGTTTTTAATCTGATCTTGAGCTAAGCGAATCTGTTGAGGATCGGAGTCTTTTTCTTTCTTAACAGTGGAACTGTGCCTTTTAATGTACTGCACTTCTTGACGTTCTTGAGTACCAGTTTCTTTATGATCAGCAGTTCTTACGCCACCATATCTTACTTTACCATGTCTTGCAGTATCAGCAATCTTGTTGCCTACTTGATCTTCGACTGCTTCTTGGGCTGACTTCAATCCAGCAGGAGTTGGAGCACCTTTTTCTCCTGGCTTACGCATGCGTTCACCAGATCCAGCTTTAATTCTCTTGCGCTTGGCATGAATGTTAGCCCAAAGACTTTCGTTGACATCTTCTCCGTACATTGCATGATACTTCTTCGTATGTACAGATTGCGGCATCGGCTTCTTACGAGCTGCTTTATCACCAGGTGCATCTTGATATGCACGATCATCTTTGTCAGAATACTTTTCCATTTTCTTCCAATGGGCTTCACGCGCCTTGGCAGTTGATGCACTCAGTCCAGTATGATAAGCTTCGAAGACATTATCGAGCTTATCATTGATAAGTTTCTCTTCGCGAAGATCTGCATCGAGTGTCCATGCTCTGCCCTTGGCAATATAGCTATTCACTCTTGAGAAAGAAAATTGTTCTTGTGTTGTTCTACCGTCGTCTTCCCACGCAAAAGAACCGCGCTCGAACACCTCTCTGAGGGTCGAGAACGGTATGCCGGTTCTTTCGGCTTTTTTCATGAGGGTTGACGTTGCTACGTCTTCTGGAAGGACAGCGCTAAGAAGTCTCTTCAGCGTGATGCCCATCGAGTTATTATTCTCGTTCAGAGCATCGATAGAATCGTTGATAATGTCAACGAGTTGCATAGAAGTCTTATTATCAAGACTCTCTACGATTGTATTGAATTCTTCGTTGACTGGAGCAGCAGTCGCGTGCTGTATTTTTGATCCCGATTGGAATGAAGCCAGACGATTGACTTCTGCTTTACGAAGTGAAGGCAGAAGCCGCGCGGCTAATTTTCGAATTAGTTTAACTTTCTTGTCGACTACCTTATCGACCTGAATCTTCTCAGAAGTGGTGAGCTCGGTGTAAGGTGTACCCTTACGAGCAGCGAATCTCATTTTGACGATGTTTCTTGCTTTCACAATTGCTCGAGCCTTCAGCTTATCTTCTGAGGCAAGTTTGTGTTGAGCAACTTCTTTGGCTCTTTGCATCTTTGGCTCTTTGGCTCTTAAGATGCGAGCTCTGCGCTGGCGCTGAACGAGAGTGAGCGCTTTTTTCTCAGCTAAGGTGTCAGTTAGGACTACGGTATCCTCGTTGCGCTGGCGATTGCCGAGACCTTTGAGCTGAGGACGGATCTCGATACCATCAAGTGGTTTGCCAGTTACAGACGTTCCGGTTGGCTTTTTTAACTGTTTTGTGTCGACCGGTTTCTTATTCTTATCTTCCATCAGAGTTTCCCTTGGGCTTATCTGTTAAACAAACGGGATTGCCGTAGCCTAACCGCAAATCTATTTATAACAAGGAAACTTTAACAGGTCAACTAATCCAGTTCTTAAATCTTATAATGAATGATTCGTTGACACCCATACCTTTACGGACATCATGATACAATTCATCCTTATGTGCTTTGCTCATACCAGATGGAGCCATCTTATGAAATGATTCTTTATCACCTGCGGTAACGTGCTTACGCATAGCTGTACCAGAAGCAGATTCGATTCCACCTCCGCCTTCCTTGCGTTCACCACCTACAGACTTGACTTTAATGCTCTTAAAGTTATAGTGACCGTGTCGTCCTTCTTTACCATTATACTGATGCAGAAGCTTGTGGAATTCGTTGACACGATCTGAACCAACATGCATGGTGACGTGAGTATAACCAGCTTTGTGCAGTTTCGACATCTGATGAAGGAGAGTAGGATGTTCTTTTGTCATGGCTTCGACGTGTGCACCTTTCACAGCACGAGAAAGATGTTTTACCTTCTGCTCTGGTGTCAAAGGATTCTTCTTGGCATCATGAGATCCAGTCGTCAAGATCTTATGATCTGCACCTTCTTTCTTGGCGGCATTCATTACATTCTGCACAACCATCGCATGACCAGCATGAACAGGATTAAATCTTCCTTGTGTAATATGGATTGACTTCATGCTGGTTTACCTCTATTGAAGTTAGCTGCCGAGAATTCAGAGCGATCAACAAACTTAGTAGGACGATTATGTCTGACTACAACAAATCCTTCAGGCTTTGCTTTCTTTCCATTAATGCTGTGATCAAATTCCGAATTGCTAGAAAGCGTATTTGTCAATATATTCTTGGCTTTTTGTAAAGCCTTATGTTGATTTAATACGTTTTGAAAGTGTGCTCGATTACGCTGAACGTGGCCAATATCTGATTCCATTGCAGAAGTTTTAGCCGCTTTCGATGCTGCTGTTTTCACGCCTTCAATCTTCTTCTGATGCGACTTCATATAGTGATTCATGAAACCTTCGACATTTGGTTTCGTACCGGTACGAACAGTATGATTGATGTAAGTCTTGAGCGGAACCTCATGACCTTTGATCGCTTCATATGTTTCAGGCTTTGTTTTTTTATTTGCAGCGGCAGCCGCAGACATTGCCCTCGCAAATCTCTCTCTTTGCTGAGGAGTGTACTTAATATTATCAAGGCGATGCGCAGTAGAAATCAAATGCACATCTTTATGCAATCCAAAATCATTGAGTTCAGCACCGTGCTCTGCTTGCATATCTTCGAGGTTGTTGCCATTATACTTGGTATGAACAGCAACACCAATCTTCGAGTTCAGAGCGGCTTTACCTTGTGCTGAAGCCTTTGCGGCAGAATATGTAATAGTATTCGGAGTGAAGTGCACTTTCCCGTCAGATTCATGCACATCATTAGGCGTATGCATAATATCACCTTGGAAAACGCCTTTCTTCGGCGTGACCTTCGGAAGATGCTGTAAAGCTGCTTTGAGTTTTTCTACTAGGCCTGGAGCATGGCCGTGATTCTTTTGAATGTCTTCTTCAGTATAGTTAATTTTTGGATTCTTATTGAATGCAGACTTCGACGCGACAAAGAATCGACCAGTTTCAGGATGACGACCGAATACCACAGAAGGCGAACCATCATACTTCATGGTGACCTTGGTATCGTTCTTCTTACCTGTGAGCTTATCGTGCACATCTTTCAGATTATGATAGGCATGAGAAAAGCCTTCGTGGCCAGCATTGATCACGTGATCTTCGGCGTGCTCAAGATGAGTGAGTTTACTTTCGTCGAGCTCTTCGGCAAGGAAATCTTTAAAGGTTGTCATCGTACTGTTTTTACCGATCCATCAGGATTTACAAAGAAAGCTTCAAATGTAATGTCAGGAAACTCTTTCTTCAATGAAAGAAATGCCTGAAGATTGCTAGGAGCATCATCAAACAACCGAAGCTTTACGTAGTTCTTAGTATTTATATACTTGCGAAAGATGATCTTCTTGGCTTCAGCCGAAGAGTCGATCTTCAGGTTACCAGCGCGTTCGACATGGATATTATCGATAGGTAGACCATGATCTCTGAACGTCTGAAGAAAGATATCCTTATTATCGAAGTCAGCTCGTGCTGTGCAGATAATCACTCGACTATGAGGATTCTTCTTTGAGTTAGCAAAGATCGCTTTCGTTTTAGCAACCATACGAGTGATTGGCTTCGATGACTTGCGAAACACCTCAGCATTTGCAAACTCTCCGAAGTCGTAGGTTTCACCCTTCTTACGCTTGTAAGTGTTGAACTCTTGGTTGTCGAGCATACGAACAACCTTGCCATCTTTCACAACAGCAACCTTTGCATATGTATGGAACAGCGTCTCATCGATATCGAATATCGTAAGCGTACCTGAACCAACAAACTCTCTGAAACGTTTCTTTATCATAGTTTACTCTACCATAGTTTTGATAAAATGTACATGCTTATTTGTAAGAAAAATCACACATTAGGCGGGTTGGATAACCATCGCTTCCTTGTGTGTCTCTTATGTTGAGTTTGAACTTATATGTCATGGACTCCATCTCAATGTCTATGCGCTTTCCCTTGCCGCCTTTTCCACCATAATATATGGTAGCATTGCCTACCGTCGCAGCGTTGCGCATTGCAGTTTCGTCCATCTTTTTTGATACTATTTTACCGGCTAACTTATGAATGATGTGATAACCGTGTCCGATACCAGACTCAAGAAATTTCTTCATCTTTAATTGATTTAAAGCAACGCTGACATTCTTGGCTGCTCCAAGTTTTCCATTGAATACGTCGCAGAAAAGCTTGTGATCTATTCCAAAAAGATCTAATAATTTAGTTCCATCATCCGAAAGATTATATGATTTAATCATATCAGGAGAAAGAACCTTTCGAACTCCGACATTGAAGAAAGTAACAGTATTACCTAGTTTTAAACTGAGATAAACGGTTTTATTATCAGTAGTTAGAGTAATATCGGTAACAGAAGCGCCAACGTTTGTGCCTTGTCCCTTTGGATTTTCCAAGGTAATATCTGGATTATAAATGATGGGACGTTTTGTGTTTTCCCCGCCTACAATGTCTATTTTAAGTTTCTTGCTTTTCTTAAGATTATATGTTTCATCTAAATGATTAATAGCTTTTAAAACTTTTTCGTCTGTAGGGTTTTTTCCTTGCCACCATTGATCAAGATCGTATGCAAACTGAGGTTCAAAATTATTGCCTCTGTTATTAACACCTCTATTTCCAGAGGAACCATTTCCAAACTTCATAGAAAGCGCAGTAATCTTCACTTCCTTTTTAATCTTGTCTATAGTAATATCGCCCTGTAAAGCTCGAGTAATATTGACAGATGTTTTTTTCGTAGAATCTAAATTGATTGGAATCTCAGTTCTTGGAAATTTATTTCTAAGATAGGCATAAAGAAGTATCAATTCTCCTTGTGTATACGCCGCATAACCTGAAATGCTGTTTCTCAATTCTTTCTCATTCTTAGGAAAAATGTCATATGCCATAAAATAACTCCTTAAGCTTTATTTATCAAACAAAAGAAAACCGCTCCGAGTATCTCTACTGGAGCGGCCGCATTACTTCTATTTATGTTGTTAGGCTGCGACTGCAAACCATTCTGGAATTGGACGTTTAGTCCATGCCATCTTAAATCGTTCTTGCTTCGTCTGATAGAACTTACGATAAGATCCTACGATGTCATTGTAGTCGATACACTCGGGAAAAGCCGCCATAGCCAATGGGAACTGAGTCTTGTAGCCAATTGGAATATTACGAGGCAATTGCTTCAGAGCTTCTCGTAAGAGGGTGTCGGTGCTATGAACCTTGCCATAGCGATACGTATACTCGTCACATAGGGCAGCGAAGTGTATCCAATGCCAAGTGTAGTTGTTATTACTTTGTGCAGTCCAAATCGTGCAAGGATGATGCATATGCACCGCACGGTAGAACGTATCTTCGCGTTCGTCAGGTAGAGTCCATGCCTTCGACATCGTCTTACCAGACTTTGAAGGAATACGGTACTGCTCGCCGTCGAGCATACGATGTACAGTCGAAAGCATCTGAGCACTCTCGACAATCATCTTCACCACGTGCTTGTCACACTGCAGCTGAGCTGCTTTCACAGGATCAGTATCTAATACAAATACATTCATGGCCACATTTCCTTATCATTTAACATTTCATCGCGTTCCTCAGGAGTATTCCTATTGGTAAGGATACCATACACTGTAACTCCAATAATGAACACTATAAAAGCGAATAACATTACACTTGAATTCCTGTAACCTGTTTCAGATATTGAGTTGCAACTTGCTGACTGGTTTCAGTCGCACCGACGATCACGGTGTCAGAGATTACGACGTTGTTATCGGGAGCTGACATCATCCATGGCATCATCGCAAAACCCTGAGGTCCCATACCAACTGTACGAGGCTTCAACAGTTCGGTGACACCGCCTTCTTGTTTGACACGAGCAATGAGTTCTTCACCCGACATGAGCTTAATTGTATATACTTTATTCTGTTCCATTGTTTTCCACCTCATAACGTTGCATCGTGCCTTTCCAGACTTTTGCTCCACATCCATCATATTCCCATTCCCGCAGATCAGGATCGAGTTCTTTCATACTTGGATTTGGAGTATCATAGACTACTTCGTGCACATACTTAAATTTCTGTTCTTCTGACCACTCTTTGAGATAGTCATTATCTTCATCGAAGATGCGAAGATACTCTGCATCATCAATCACGCGAGTAGAAGTAATCGTCTCGTCAAGATATAATTGACTGAATTCTTCAGCTTCTTTCATCGTCACGACGTCTTTGGCATGTTCTGCGCTCTCACATTCGATAACATATCGCATGCGAAAGAAGTCGACTGTCTCTACAAGATACTTAGGCACCTTCTTTGAGTCCCATTTCTACCAGCTCATCAGGAGTCGAGTACCACGCGAGAAGAAGCTCGAGAGCGTCGATGCGCTTTTGAATTTCGGCATCATCTGCTTCTTGATCACCCCAGACAAAAACCCAGTCGCCGTTGCCGAGGTTGCCCTTCAGAGCTTCCCATGTATTACGCAGCTGACCGACCACGACGTGATCTACAGTTTCCCAATCGAGTTCTATAGTATATCCAGAAGACATTTTACTTTTCCTTTTCAACAATAATTGAACAACATTTACCACCAAATCCAAATGAATTGACAAGAACCTTCTTGACATCTGTCTCGATGTTCTCTGTCACTACATCCATATCAGTGTCTTGACAACCAGCGGTGTGAGGAATCACGCCGTTCTGAATAGACAGTACACTGTAAATCGTTTCAAGTACACCTGCTGCAGCGAAGGTATGACCGATCTTACCTTTATTGGAGTAAATCGGTGCATCAGTAAAATCACGAACTACATCGTATTCAATGATGTCTCCAAGCGGAGTACTGGTTCCGTGTGAATTCACTGAGTCAACACCTTCGAGATCCAACTGATCTAAACAATCCCATGCACCGGCACCGCTCGGCGCAGTCGGATCATGTGCATCCGAAGCGTTAGCAACTCCAGTAATGCGAGCATAGACTTTCGAGCCCATCGCCTCGGCTTTTTCACGAGACTGTAGAATGATGCATCCTGCTCCTTCGCCCATAATAAAGCCGTCGCGATTCTTATCGAATGGCATCGACTTCGTTCCAATCGCCTTGATAATTGAGAAGAAATACAAGTCCATCGCATTTACACCTGCATCAGATCCTCCTACGATAATATAGTCATACTCGTCGAGCATTCGCATGGCATAATCGATGCTTACCAAACCAGTAGCACAAGCAGAATACACCATGGTATTGATACCAGTATATCCATACTTGATTGAGATTTGACTGCAGAGGTAATCTTTCGTAGAGCGAAGGATCTGCTTTGGCTTTTGCTTTTTGCCTTCTGCATTTACCTTAGCTTTTGAACAGTTGCCACCAGTCAAAGTTGAGAAGATGACTCCGACATTTGAAGAATGCGGCAGATTTGCCATATGCAAAGCTTGCTCTACAGCGTGCATACCATAATGTACAGTTCGAGGCATCAATTCCTCGTCAATATCGATGTCTGGATAAAAAGCAGTTTTTACTTTTAACCCATGATTTTCATGTACGTGAGGATCGATAGGTTTATGGAAATCTCGATCGTTAAGCATATTCTCCCAACAATCGATGGGATTATCGCCTAAGGAGTCGATCATTCCAAAGCCGACGATACATGCTTCCTTCATTCTACAACTTTCTTATAACGATTGATGGTGCCATCGGCTTCTTCGACCATAATCTCATCCATACGAGGATTATGAGCTAGAATTCTTTGTTCATGATCTGCAATGATCTTACCGGCTTCACGAAGAGTACGCATCACTGCATTAGCAATTCCAAACTTATTGCGGCCGGTATTTCGCGCTTCTTCAACCGCATCGGCACTGTCGCGATACAACTCATCGGACAACGACCAAGATAAGTCGACAGCATTAGCAAAATCTCCTACGCGCCGAAGATATTCTTGTCCTCCGTCGACAGAAATAGCTCCACATGTGCAAGTTACAAAGTCATGACGATGCTTTGAGACGATAAGGTCTCCACATGACAAGCAATTTACTGCGTTCTGAACAATCATTCTGCTATCACCTTTTCGTGCACTTGTGTAATATGCTTACACTTATTATAGAAGTTAAAACCAGGACAGTCACACACCCAACCTTGATCGAGCATCGTGACATGATATTGTTTGCCTTTACAGTTTATATATGGCCATGTCAGACCGACCAAATGATGGTCGTGAAAATCGATACCGGCCATTGCGAGTGGCGTACGAAAGGCGGAATAAGTTGGTGTATGGTCAATCATAGGTTCACCTTACTACAAAAAACTAATTTTGTAAACCCCCTAAAGCGAGGAGGATTAAAATAATAAAAAAAAATCCATAGAGAGCAAATTTAAAAAAATGCTTGGCGACCTTGAACCCGACCCAAAGGAAGAAGCCCAAGATCGCCAAGAACGGCAACGATGAGAGGAGGAACACGATGCTCAACCGCGTCTCTTACCAGTTGCCGGATCGGCCGCTTCAGACTTGGAAAGGACAACAAGTCCGCCTTTGTTATAGGCTTGGCCGATGATATAATTGCCACTGACGGCAAGCTTTTCTTTCTCGTAAGAAGAATTCTTTGCGTAGTGTACACCGATCTCGTTCTGAGATGGGTACTTTTGACGATGATCTGATACGTTGTAATCAGGCATCGGCGTGCCACGAAGCTTCGGCTTGTAGTTGCCTGCACGGTACTGCTGATATTCTTCGAACGTCTTTGGCTTGACGCCAATACGCTTGCAAAACTTACAGTCTTCGAGCCAAGCCAAACCAATTTTGGTGTACTTAGACGTCGTCATTTTGGACTTACGCTTGCCATGATGAGTGGTAGTGTAAGCGGGGCCGAGGAGATGCATTGTCATATCACATTTCCACCATACGTTCGTATGCAGCACGATCCGCTTGCTCATCGAGCCAAGCTTCGTAACCTTCCCAAAATTCTTGCTCTTCTTCAGTAGACATCATCATATCCTTCATCATTATAGGTCCACCTTACCAAATCCGCAATAAAATGTACATGCTTATTTTTAGATTTGGTGACGAATAACGCCAAGACCATCAAGTGTTTCCCAGATCTTATTCCAAGTTTCACCGTCGCACTGATCTGCTGGTAAAGATGCCAAAATGAGATCAGGCTGTTCGCCGTGACGAACCACTAGGCCTTCTTCATCGTTGATAGAAACGATAATTTGAGCTGAACCAAGACGAGGAGTCATATTAAAATCCTTCCGTATGCATTTGAATATCTTTGAGGTGAGGAGAGATTTGCTTAGCAGAGTACTGAACTCCGTCGATCTCGAAGAAGTGTCGACCACCGATCGGACCAACCTTTTCCCAACGAAGCTTCAGAGTTTCTTTCTCGCGGAAAGGACTGATTCCCCATGTCCACTTGCGACCAGTCCGAAGTTCGAAAGCGCCACCAGAAAGATTCGTAACCATATTTGTGTCCTTCATCATTATAGGTCCACCTTACCAAGAATTGGATTAATTGTACATGTTTATTTCGAAAAAAGAGCAAAAAAATGGGCGACCCGAAGGCCGCCCATCATGCGTGTAGCAGGAGGAACCCCACCTGTGACCCTGCCTATTCCAGTCGTCAATTAAGACACTTGCCTCTTACACAGTTAAAACTGCATATCCACGCACCACATAGTGTACACCTATTTATACAAGTTCTTCAGTCAATTCTAAAGTTTTTTCGCGTTCAGCTAAAAAAAATGCTGGCGTAGATCCATCAAACCCACCGCCAAAGTTTAGGTGACGAACCATCTCCTTGGCTTTGGACATACGCATACCCTTGACTACAATCTGATCTGTCTTGGTCTCAAGGATATCACCGCCCATTTCGCCAAACCCGCCACCAACGTTGACGATCTTTCCAGTATTTACGATCTTGTAGTTAACCATCAATCTTCTCCCATTTAAAACCAAAACAAAGTTCTTGCATCTTGCGATGAAACCAATTAGGCTCATTGCCTTCCTCGACCATCCACCAAGTATTCTTTAGTATCTGGCATTTCCATCTGTATTTAGGATTTTTGACTGTATTGACTATCCAGTCACGTCTGAGATTATCGATCATTTGAAACCTGCAAATTTAATTTTCTCGAACTTACTGACTGGTTTCGATTCATTCTCGAGTCGATAACCAGAGGCGGAGTTGTCGAAGACTGGTCGATCTTCATCCTGAACAAGATCTTCTTGAGCAGAAGCTTCTACATTATACAGACGCATCTTCGAGTAGTCAACACCAATCACGAATCGCTTGTGCACTGAAGGATCGCCGTAACGATTCTTCAACTGCTTTACCATGATCTGATTGAGCTGACGTAGTTCTTCACTCGTAATCAAGGCAAACATAAAGTCGGCGGTTGCTGGCAGACCAAACGATTCAGAAGTATCTTCGAGACCGACATCAGAGTTACTGAAACCAGAACGATTAGTCTGAGTAGCAGAAACGATTGGCACGTTGAACTCGACGGCGAGGCCGCGTAGTTCTTCGGCGATCGCCTTGATGTAGGTGTACGAGTTCACGTTCGATCCCGGCTTGATCCTCGACGACGCACAGATGTTCAGATAATCGATGTAGATGATGTCCGGGATAAAGTTCTTCTTGATCTTCAATTCGTTCAATAGATGTCGAAAGTTTGCGGATCCTGCGCATGCTGTTGGATACTCCTTCACAATGAGCTTGCCTTTTGCTCGTTCCTTGACTTTGCCTACCAACTTGTAGTAGATCGCTTGTGGTAGATCCTTCAGATCGTCGAGTGTGACACCGAGGAGATTGGCATCGATACGCTCGGCGATTCTTTCTTCGGCCATTTCCAAAGTGATATACAAGACATTCTGACCCGACATCAAGTTTTGAGCCGCGTTGTGACACATGAACAGTGACTTACCGACACCAGTACCAGCAAGAGCAATGTTCAGTGTCTTACGAGGCAGACCGCCTTGAGTAATCTTATTAAAGAAGTCAAGGTCGAAACCGATACGGACTTCCTTACGATGATAGAACTCATAACGTTCTGCTGCATCATTCAAGAAGTCGTGGCCGATATGGCTATCGAAAGAAACACCGAGTGCGTCAGTCAAGATCTGAGGAATAGCACCGACTGAGATGCTATCCTTCTTGCTGTCGTCGACAATCTGAATAGACTTCATCAAAGCATTATACAATGCCTTGTCTTTACAAAACTTCTCAGTATTATCTACGAGCCATGCCACATCACGATCTTCAGACTTGTCAAGTCCAGAGACAACTTCTTTGGCAAGCTTGAACTGATCGTCAGACAGACCACCTACCTCGTTCAGATCGATCTCGACAGCAGATTTTGTAGGAAAGTTGTTATACTTTCCCACGTATTCATGAATGATAGAGAAGATCTTACGATCTACAGTGTCTGTAAAGTATTCTTCTTTGAGGAATGGAATGACCTTACGACCGTACTCCTCGTTTTCAATAAGATTTCCAAATATGATGTGTTCAATTCTCATTCATCCTCCATCTCATAGACATCTGCCACTTCGTCTTCACTTTGCATAATGGCACCATTGGCTGCAGCGTACTTCTTTTCAACGAACTCATTGAACTTAGGACACTGTAGAATAGGATGCCAGAAGTTGAAGTTATAGGTATCATTCAAGCGATACGACTTATCGGAGATTTCTCCAGTAGTCATATCAACCTTTTGGAACCAACCAACCTTTGGTTTGATCACGTGACCAGACTCGAGAGCCATGTCAAGCAGACCAGACCATTTGCTGATGCCTTCGTCCCATGATACTTCGATTGGAATCTTGCTCTTTTCTTTTACAAAGCGAGACTTCTCAACGTTGATGATGAAGTTGTAACCAGTGACTTCCTTGCCATCTTTCTCTTGTTGACGACCAAGAATGAAGATGTTATCAGCTGAGTAATAGATGCCAGTACCACCAGATACGACAGCCTTCGAATACATCTCTTGAGTCTGATAAGTGTGGTTGACCACGATCAGAGGAATATCCTTGAGGTTAAGATGGGGCGTAACCATGCGGAAGAGCGACTTCAACTGTTTTGCACGAGTCATATCTGCGGCTGAGTTCTGCTTCAGTGCATCTTCAACTTCTTTCTTCGAAGCGAGATTGCCGACAGAGTCGATCACAACGATGACACGATCGCCACGCTTGATCTCTTCGAACTGATGCATAATATCAAACTTCAACTGTTCGACATCTGTGATGGGAGTATGGAGAACTCGAGATGTGTCGATGCCGAACGAGTCGAAGTAAGATTGAGGAGTACCAAATTCTGAGTCATAGAAAAGCATGACTGCATCTGGATACGTGTCCATGTATGCCTTCGCCATGAGAAGACTAAAAGAAGTTTTGAAGTGCTTCGATGGACCTGCCCAAATGGTCAGACCAGGAACGAAGCCACCATTAATTTTACCACTCAATGCAATGTTGATTGCAGGCACGGTCGTGCGGATCATGTCCTTGGCATTGAAGAACTTCGAATCAGACAGAATATCTGAATCCTTGATTGTGGTATTCTTACGCAATTTATTTAATAGGTCTGACATAACTTCTCCTTGTCTGATTGTCCCAGTATATACGATATATCTTTATTTGTACACCATTAAGATGCAAGAATCTTATTTAATTTAGTAATGAATAAATCGATCTTCTCGGCACGATTAGGCCAGTTGATGATCGGGTTTTTGTCTGCATCTTTCTTTAAGTTTGTAAGTAAAGGCATGATGGCATCGTACATTGCTCGTGCCTTATCAGTGCCTTCTTGCTTGATTTCTTCTTCAGATGAAGTCGTAAAACCAAAATCAAAGTCTAAGTCTATATCTAGTTTAGCCATTAATAACTCCTATTGTCCAGTTTTCAGCGCAATCTTCTGCGTATCGTAATGTTTTTTCTTTTAAAACTCGCGTTTCAATATGCTCATCATTTTCAAAAAACTTGACATAGTAATAATCATCATAGATTTGCTTATGCAATTCAGCTCGGCGATTTGCATATTTTCCATTGCCATTGTATTCTGTTACCATCATGAGAACCAATCCTCCAGTGTTGCGCGTTTTTCTGCTTGCCATCCCATGGTGTTTGTGATCGACTCGATAGGGCTGAGATAGCCTTTCTCGAACTGCACCGCATAGTCGATGTAAGCTTCCATCTTTAATTCTTTTGGTAGACCATTCGGACACGAGATAACATAGTCTTGTGTCGGATTTGGGTTTTTCAGATATGCAAACTTAATCTTCTCACCGCTGGTAATGGATTGATATTTATTTGTAAGTTTCTTCTTCTTCAACATTTCGTTGTAGACTACAGAACCACGAACATGGATAGGAGTCTGGCTTTGGAACCTACCACCTACCCAATATTTCTCGATGTCCTTGACACCACGAGTGAAAGCCACGTCGTCAAATCCAAGAGATGAAAACTCTGACTTGAAGTTGGCGACATACTTCTGAAGATCCGATTCGGATCCAGCCATGATAATCTCGAGAGACTTCTTAATGGCATCACGACATGCAGTCGGAGTCGAGGATCGAACTGCTTCGATGCCTGTCATCTTCAACTTTGGCTTCTCATACTCAACGCCTTCAGAGTTCCATACATTGAGAATGTACATCTTTTTGGCTTTCCAGATGCCTTTATCGGCGATGTTCTCTCGCTTCATTTGCATCTTCTGAGCATATGCATGCATATATTCGGCAAGCTCTTGATAAGAGCGGTCGATGAATGGTTCGATTCGTTCCTTACAGATCTTGTCGATATACTGAATCACCTTCTTGGTTTCAGGCACATCATCACCGAATACATTCTTGACGAGGTATTCGAGAGTCACATACACCGAGTCGGTATCAGAAGCCAACACATAATCAAAGTTTTCTGTCTTCAACAGTTTGTTGAGATAGTCGTTGAGCTTGTTCTCGATCCAACGAATGCTGAGCTGACCAGATGTGGTGATGGCTTCGGCATTGTTCACGTCAAACCAACGGAACCACTTGTTACCGAGTGCACCATAAGCTGAGTTCAACTGAATCTTCTTGGCCATTTGCATGTTATCGAGACGTGCAATTTCCTTGACAAGACGAGGATCTTTCGTCTTCTCGTATTCCTTCTTCACCTCGATCATCTGCTTCTTGTATTTCGTACGATCGTCATACATACGATCCATAATCGATGGCAAGAAGCCTCGTTTTTCTTTCGTATAGATACAAAGGTTGGCGGCGATAGTACAGTTCGTTTTATCAAGATAGCCACCGAACTGACTAGCGCCACCAACAAGTAGGTCGTCGATTGACACCTTATCTTTTAAGCGAGTGACAAGCGTCTCGGGGGAGATGTTGTACTGCATGATAAGGTGGGGATAAAGGGAGTTCAAATCGAACGACACAACCCATTTACTCATGCCGACCTTTGGATCTTTGACATATCCGCCTACGAAGGCTCGGTCGGGTTTATTCTTATCGTTGAGAGGCACTACGATGTTTCGATCGAGTAGGTAGTTGTGAGTGATCACGTCCCACTGTTTCACGGTTGTCATAGTATCTTCATAGTTAACCTTGGCGTCATAAGCCAAAGCATAGACCAACTCGATGAGCTTCAGCTTATCTTCGAGCCTCTCAACGATTTCAACGTCACGAATGTTATACTCAATGTAACGTTGGAAGTTCCTCAGACGAAGGTCGTCAAGATCGCTGAATCCTTCGTCCCGATAGTCAATCTTTCCTTCGCCGAGCTCAACTTGAGCGATGTAGTCAAGTCGGTAAGATTCCTGCTCTGTGTACGTAAACTTCCGATAAAGCTGGATGTAATCAAGGACGGCGATGCCGACAGGGGCATAGCAAATGCATTCTCGTCCACGGCTGTTAACTTTGTATTCACGGAGCATTTTCCAGGGAGAGAGACGTTCAGCGTGATCAGATCCAAGAATCTTTCGAATCCTGTTGACAAGATACGGAATGTCGAAGAACTCGATGTTCCAGCCTGTGACAACGTCAGGCGAGTAGAGTGACCCGTTCCATACTTCAAGGAAAGCGAGTAGGAGTGCAGATTCGTCTGCGCATTTGTAATATTGTACATTGTCTTGATGTTCCTTATATTCACCGCATCCAAATGTGGTCTTCCTACCATTGCGGCCGATGGTAATACCTGTGATTTCTTTGTCTGCTTCCTCGATATCAGGAAAACCACCTTCAATGCTGGTCTCGATATCGATCGAACAAACTGAAACGAGGGCAGGATCATACCTGATCTCACCCTTATACTTGTCATAAATATACATGTAAGGCCAATCGGAGAGGCCGTAGATGTTCATGCCTGCCACGTTTTCGTAACTTTGCAGAAACTCTCGTGTTTCAGACATGGAATCGAACTGCATCTTGCCGACATATTCGCCCTTCAGGTTCTTATGTTCGGTTTGTGCACTTGCTTGAACGAATAAATAAGGTTTGTATTTCACAGAAAACTTGACAGGTTTGCCGTCAGATATTCCGCGAACTAAAATTTGATTTCGATGACGAGTAACATTGGTATAAAAATTCATTGGATCTCCAGTATCTGGCCGCATTATTAGTTATACCCTAAACCCCAAATAAAGTACATAGCAAAAGGCGATAATAAATGAAATTAACTGAACATTTTTCTTTGGCAGAGATGATTGTTTCTCCTACTGCAAAAAGACTCGGACTTAGTAACACTCCAACTCCAGAACACATTGAGAACATGCGTTACTGCTGCGAAAAGATTCTCGAACCAGTTCGTAATCACTTTGGCAAACCAGTTCAAATCAACTCGTCTTATCGTGCACCGTTGGTGAACAAGGCAGTCGGTGGTTCTAAAACATCACAGCACGTCAATGGCCAAGCGATCGACTTCGAAATTCCTGGTATTGACAACAAAGTTGTTGCGGATTGGATCGGCGACAATCTCGAATTTGACCAAGTGATTCTTGAGTTCTATACAAAGGGTGATAAGAATTCTGGCTGGGTTCACGCTTCGATTAAGAAGGGTGGTGGCAATCGTAAGATGCGTATGATCGCTTCGAAGTCAAAGGCCGGTGGCACAGTATATACTACTGTGAAGGATTTTGATCCTTCGACTCTTCCAGGTCAATTTCGCGCAGCAGCTCATCAAGCATCAAGTCAAGGAACTGCTCCAGCTCAAGTTGCTCCAAAAGTTCCAGCGGCTGGAGTTGCGGGTCTTGGTCCATTAGCTGCTCTCCAAACAAAATGCGGCATTACTGCCGACGGTAAATGGGGACCTGGCACATATAAGGCAGCAAGAGATTACTTCAAGCTGACAAACAATCAGGCAGCGCACTTCTTCGGTCAGTGTGCGCATGAGTCAGGCGGGTTTAAGGTGTTCTCAGAGAACCTGAACTACTCGGATAAGGGACTCAATGGCATCTTCAAGAAGTATTTTCCTACGATCGCTTCGACTGCAGGTTATGCTCGTAAGCCAGAAAAGATTGCAAACAAAGTGTATGCTAATCGGATGGGGAACGGTTCAGAAGCCTCTGGAGATGGTTATAAGTGGCGTGGTCGTGGTCCGATCCAACTGACTGGGAAAGACAACTATACAGCTTTTGCCGCTGACGTAAAACGTCCTGACGTCTTGACGAATCCTGATCTTGTGGTTGGTGAGTTGGCTTTTGAGTCTGCATTATGGTTCTTCCGTAAGAATGGATTGCTTGCAATTGCAGACAAAGGTGTAACTGATGCAGTGATCACTCAAATCTCGAAGAGAGTGAATGGCGGTACACACGGTCTTGACGATCGTTTAAAGAAAACAAAACAATACGCCAATTGGGGATAAATTGAAGGGGAGCTTTCGCTCCCCTTCTTTTTACTTAGTCTTACCTTCTGCCAAGAATTCGGCAGCTTGCGACGGATACTCTTCGTCAGGATCCTGAATATGGATCTTCTTTGGCTTCTTATGCTCAGGAATAATAGCTTCGAGAGCAATCTTGAGAATGCCATTCAGAAGTGAGGCTCCACGAATTTCTACGTTATCTGCGAGATTGAACGTGCGAGTAAATGGGCGATTAGCGAGTCCTTGATAAAGGAATGCTGGCCATGTCCACTCTCCATTCGAATCTTGCTCTGCAGGTTCACCAGACTGAACATTGCCTTTGATGATTAGCTTATCATCTACGAGCTCGATTTCAAGATCTTGCTTTCCGAAACCGGCAACAGCCATCTCGATAAGATACTTGTTCTCGGCAATCTTCTTGATATTATATGGAGGATAGTTTTGTTGAGCGGCCTTTAAGGTCTGCTCTGTTGCTTCAGAAAGTTTCTTGACGATTGGATCAAATCCTACAAAGAAACGATCAAAGGCTTGAGTTGAATAAAATTCTTTCATATTTTGCTCCTTATTAAGCGAGATTAAAGTTTGTCACCCATTAGGCGTGACAGGTTTATTTATAAGATAGAGTTGAACTCCAGCTTCTAAAAACATTTGTTTTGTGACATGCCAGTGAAAATGTTCGACGTCTTCAACTGGCTCATACGATACCACCTTCGTAATTCCCTTCTGAATGATACTCTTGGCGCATTCGCTGCACGGTAGAAGAGGACTATAAAGCGTGCAGCCTTCGACAGACAGCGGAGCATTGTCGAGTGCGTTCCGTTCGGCATGAGCTACGAACAGATGCTTCGTAGGCCTATCGTTGTATCTCTCTGCAAGATCCTTCACACCGCGAGGAAAGCCATTGAAACCAAGAGAGACGATACGATTGTGCTTATCTACAATGACACAACCTACTTGTGTCCGAGGATCCTTTGACCACGTCGCGACATGATCGGCAAGATCAAGGAATCGTGCTGACCACTTACTCATTTCTTTGCTTTCAAAATACGTTCGCGCAAACCAGATGAACTATAGTTATGCCTACGGCTGCAGTAGTGGATAGGAATATCGAGATCAAATCCAGTAAATTCTTCCCGATCAATGTAATCCATGCCAAGGAAGCGAACGTCCCAATCATAGCCGGCAAGGAGGTTGTAGAGATCTGCCTCGGTGTCGTATGGTACGATCTGGTCGACATACTTACATGCCTCCAACTGAATATAACGCTCAGACAGAGCTTGAACAGGCTTGTTCTTCTCAGGACGGTCGACTGACGGATCCGATTGCAGTGCTACAATCAGACGATCACAGTGGTCCTTAGCCTCCATCAGCATAAGGATATGACCTGCATGGAACAGATCAAAACAACTTGCTACAATGCCTACACGTTCAGATTCCATTTACTAAAACTCCTATCACCATTCCTATGACAAGTATAATTACCATATAGAGACAACCTGATCGAGTCAGGCCATCCCACATCTCTCGTTGACGAGGATGATTAGTCATACTCGATACTTCTTATATTTGAGATTGAGTAGATGACTTATTGCCAAGTCTATCGACACATCTTTACCATGAATTTCCCACAGTTTTATACTATCATGCACCTTTGATACCAACTCATCTTTATTCAGATGATAATCTGCTGGACAGAGATATGCATCGAATGTGGACACGGTATTCAAACTACTGAAAGTGTTCTTATTAGTCATATGGAATCCCTGGATCCTGAGCACGGCCATTATAGTGATCGTCACTTACACACCATGCCTGAATGTTGGTTCCTGTATTAACAAACTCGGCAGAGACTGCCCCAGCAGCAATCGCACAAGATCCATATCCATCAAACTCTGATTCCATCTTACCAACGAATTCGCCGTCCTGGGTGAACAGCATTAGAATAAGCCAAAACTTCATCTCACTTCACCTTTACGAGGTCAGCAGGAGCAACGCAACGCTCGCCAGCGTCAGACACAACAAGGACCATTCCCTGAGCATAACAGGCTTCAGTGCGCAACTGGGTTAGCTCCTTACGCTTGGTCTCCTCTACAAGCATACCACTGAGCAAAAGAAAGAATCCTACACAAAGCAGGAACACAAACATACCAAAACTAAACACAAAATTAAAAACTGTTTCCAAATTATTTTTCACATCAATTTCCTTTATATTGAACCCACTTTCAAAGTGGGTTCAAATATTGAACCCACTTTGCATAAAGGCCAACTTCACGGCCATATGCTTCTATCTCCCAAGGAGCATCGAAGTATGCATCTTCTTTGCCCTTCGGTTTCCAGATTTCACCCATCCACTTGCTGTAGATTTTGAGACCTCCACGAGCGGCAACCGCATGACCGGTTTGAAGTTCGTTCTTGGCGTGTTGCTTAACATGGACCATTTCATGGCCAAGAGTCTTGATCATGTCTTTGATGTCTTGGCTCTTGAGACTGATCGTGAACCACCGAGGATTGCGAAAACCATCTTCATCGACGCATTCGCCTTCAACGTCAAGGTTGTTGTAAACCTCGATGTCGAGGGTGAGGTTGCGGACCATGCGAGGATCCATGAGTTGGGCTGCAAAGAATTCTGCGGCTTCCTTGAGGAGCGCTTTCTCTTTGCGCTTGCCAATCATACCAGTGATCGTGATGTTCATGTTTTCGTCCTTCATCATTATAGGTCCACCTTACCAAACTTTTGATAAAATGTACACCCTAAAAATCAGCGTGAACGATAAAAAGGCCTCGGAAAATCTCTTTCAGCGAGATGTGATGCATCAGGATGGACGTAGTGGAGGAATAGCTGGATTAATGAATTTATTTCGAGAGGATCTCTCCAGTGCCACTTGCCCCCATAGTTTGATCCGCCATTGAAAATGATGGCATCACCTTCATCAAGGTCGACTGGCATCGGATTGCTCTTATCATCTGAGTCGCTAAAAAATAGTGCAGAAGTTCCTTCTCCTCTTTTACACATCGTGATAGTGATGGAGTACTGGCACGCTTCGCGATCTCGGTGATTTTTGAGTTCAGCGCCACGGAAATATTCTCGTGAGTATGCATACGAAGGAACCATATCATCGATTCCCCAGATCTTCTCTATGATATGTTTGCAATATAAGAGTATGCTAATGTCGAGAACGTTGCCATCAACAGACTGAATGTCTCCGCCTAAGTATGGTCCTGTTTCTCTCCTTCTCATATCGTCGAGATGAGAGATATCGATAAAGGATTTATATAGCTCTATGATCTCAGGAGACAGAACGTTTTTAATTTTAACAAACCCATTTTTCTCAAATTCGGCCTTATAATCGGCCATCATGTTATCATCTATCATTATGTTCTCACTTGCTAGTAGCTCTATAAATTCCGTCCCATTCCCAAGGTTCTTCAAACTTCAGATTCTGAATGCGTTTCTCCATCATCTCGTAGTAGGCATTTAGCTCTTCGTCCCAGCAACGTTTCAGATCTTTTATCAGATTGATAGCTGCATCCCATTTACCTTGACGATAGAAGTCCAAGAACTTTTTATGTAGCAATTCTCCAGCAGGATCTGCCACATCAAAAATGGTATAGATGCGAGCAGGTTCTGTCTTACCTTTCACGGCGATCAGGTCGAGTTCAACTACTTGGTATACATCCCCAACCAATTCGGCCGTTTGTGGTCCGACGACGAGTTTGACGCCATAAGGTTTGGATTGACCTTCCAGACGAGCAGCCAGATTAACGCCATCACCCAGGCAAGTATAATCAAAACGCTGGCTACTGCCCATATTACCAACCACCACAGTGGCAGTGTTAATACCAAGACCCATGCCAAAAGCGGGTATACCTTCTCTTTCAACTTCTTCATTAAATATCTCCAGGTCTTTTAGCATTTGAAATGCTGTTCGAACTGCATCTCGTGCATGTTGCTTGTTATCGAGTGGCGCATTCCAGAATGCCATCTGTGCATCACCAATATACTTATCTAATGTCCCATTGTTTTCAAGGATCGCTCTTGTCATGACCGTCATATAACGATTCATAATCGATGTGAGACCTTGAACATCTTCACCATAGTGTTCAGAGATTGTAGTAAATCCTCGAACGTCTGTAAACATGATTGAAAGCTCGCGAGATTCTCCGCCTAACTTCAAGAGATCTGGTTGTCTTTGCAATTTTGCTACCAGATCTGGACTCAGATATGTGCCGAACTGTTTCTTGATTTGTTGCTTCTGAAGGAATTCAGATATAAATTTCACTGTATAGATATGCATGTAAATAATTGCAATTGCGATCACGTTAAACGTGACGTCTAACAAGATTCCTTTGCTTGCGAATAAATACATCGGTAAATAGAGGTATCCACCCAGAATCAAACCTATCCAGACGATAGAGTATTTTAATCGAGAGATGATGATTAATGACAGAGCCAAAACAAGAAGAGCAGCAAGATCTACAAGCTGTGTCCAATTCGGAATCGAAACCGAATCACCATTTATCAGAGTCTCAAGAATACTCGCCTGGAGTTGATGGGGATATTGGGCACCTGAAGGAGTCGCTACAGGGTTACTTACACCAGCTGCAGTTACTCCGAGAATCACGATTTTACCACTCAGGACAGGCAAAGGATCCTTGCCAATTTCGTATGACTCAAATCGATAGTTCGGATTAATAAACACGCGGCCGTATTCATCGGTCTTAATAGTTTCAAAAGAAGGAATTCGTAATGCTTCAACACCCGTCTCATTTATCTTTGCCTGATACGAAGGATCTCCGGCAGCAACTCTTAACATTTCTAGAGCAAATGCAGGATAGTATTCACCCTCTGAGGTTGCGAGAAGCGGAACTCGTCGCACAACACCGTCAGGTTCAGGAAGAGTTGATGTCACTCCAACACCAGCAGCATGCTGCTGAAGCAATGCTAGATTCGATAGGACGCATGGATATGACGGAAGAAAGTCGGTCGCTTGACCGTCTCCAATCACAGCAACACCTGTCCGACGTAGATCCGCTTGGCCAGCACTCTTTGATGCAGTACAGGCAGCGGAAACAGTCTGACTAAGAACGACCGGATATTTGGTTAACGTATCTGCAAGAGCTCTATCAGTCCCCATCCGATCAGGCTCAGGCATAAGTACAGTGCTGCCAACAAGAGCAGCCCCTCTGCCATAAATGTCCCCAATAATTTCAGCGTGGACTTCACGCGGGAACGGCCACTGGCCATATTTTTCAATTGCTTTCTCCCCTAAATTAACGACTACAATCTGCTCAGATTGTTTTGCTTTATCGAGCATGATGTAGTCATAAAATTTAAGACGAGTCGCTTCAACTAAATACGGATCTTGTAATTTAAATGCAAGTAATAATGCAAATGTAAAGAGTGCCAACCATGGACTCAATAAAATCTTTTTAATTTTTTGTGTAACTATATCCATTGCAAGGTCCGGTAGTACATGTGATTGACATTAAGACTGAGTCAGTAACGCTCGCAGAAGTTTGCGATACAGTGACTCCAATTCCAGGATTATTTATCACCAATTTAAACAGCTTCTGCGCAGAACCAGATTGAGTGATGTTTGCATTCAATCCGCCATACGGTGCACTGACATCGAGGAAATGATTACCAGTTCCTTGTTGAAGAGTTGTGACAACATTCGAGTTGCCTAAGATGTTGAAGAACGCAGACTTTCCACCAGCATCTTTCTGTTGAGCAGCGAGTTGATTTCCTGTTCCATTCATTACTAGCTCTGCATACTTGCCATTATATTGTTGTGTTAGAGATACGGTGTTATTGCTTCCTGTCACAGATACCTCGGCAAGATTGTTCCCAAGAATTGCGGTAGCAGTACCTTGATTGATAGTAATGGAGTTGTTGTTACCATTGATCAACATCGATTGAGAACCATTCACGCCTCTGATAGCGTTAAACCTCGAGAACTGCTCGATGTTGACGGTATTGTTATCACCGATATTTTGAATGTAAATCGAGTTGCTCGTAATGGCATTCGTCTGACCGAGCTTGATAGTTTGATTGGTGGCAATCGATGTAGTTGGATATGTTGGTTCTGCAGGAGGCGGAGGCGGAGCAGTCGGTGCCGAAGATCCTTGGTTCGGTGCAACGGGAGCAAATGTAGCACCATTCAGTCTCGTTGTTCCTTGCAACTGATCGATGAACAAGATAGGCGAGAGAGCTGTGTCGCCAAGATTGAATGACGAGAATCCGAGCATATAGTTGCCATCTGCTGGAACTGTGAATACAGCAACTTGCCAGCCAGTAGCACCATAAGAGTTAGTCGAATAGTTACCAGTTCCTGGATTCGTAAAGCCTAACAGTGCATAGTTCTGCGTTTGACCATTCAGCGTCGGTGTTCCCGGTCCACCTGTCAAGGTGATGAGAGAACCATCATTATACGGAACATAGTCTGTCGACAGATACTGCCAACCAAACGAGTATGTAATTCCTGCCTGTAAGAATACTGTTCGACTGACTGAAGAAGCGTTCGTAGGATTCATCGATCCGTTCGAATAGATCGTGTTACGAATAGTGGTGATATTCGAAGCGCTGAGCCCAAGAGTAGTCATCGCTGCATTGAATTGAGGAGAATTTCCTCCTGCTTGAATCGAGAGCATGTACGATCCATATGGAGTAATCGTCCAACACTTACCACCGCCTGGGCAATAGTTTTGCATGCCAGTTGTCACTTGTACACCATTACCAGTATCGCTCCATGAAGTACGAAGTGCAGTAGATCCGTTCGACACAGTCCAACCAGCATAATTTCCATCTTCGAAACCATAGTTCGAAGGCGTCTGAGCATTTAACTGTACGCTGAACGTTAACAGTAGTAGTGTTAAGATCCATCTTATCATCTTACACCCGATTCTTGTATCACGGTGATATTTCCTTGCGGTCTACCTGTACCTGTCGTAGTCCATTTATCATCCATAAAATTGTATGCGTCGACGACACCATTATGAGATGAAACCATTTGGATTTCAGTATCTTTTGGTAACCATACCACGACAACTTGATTCTTATCTTCAGAGATTCTCGAGTATACCCAGCCTACCTGCACCAACTTCTTAAAAGTGGGCGATACGTTCGTGTAAATGGTTTCTGTGGGCCTTTTTCCAGAATTATACTCTGCATAAATTTCTTGAAGTTCATTCTGTGTAGGCAAACGAAGTGTAGCTACCGCTACTTCTTCTACACCATCTCCACCAGTATTTGGATCTTGGTTATCGTCAGATGCCGCTTTTGCAGGATTGACAAACTTCTTGAGCGCTTCGCGAGCAGCAGTGATGAGCGATTGACCGTCATCAGTTTCGAGTGGAGAAATCTGAATATTGTTGTCCATACCCTTCATCGAAGGATTGATGACGACAGGCGGTGCAGGAGGAGCATAAGAATTCTCGACCATCGTTGCTTGGAATGGCTGAGTCAGAGTCACGATGCCTGCAGCAGTGATCACGTCGATAGCTCCTGAAGGGCATTCGAAGTTGATCTTTGTAATATCTTTATCATTGTAACATTCAGGAACAAGAACGACTGTCGATCTGCCTGCCTCGTCGACAGACATGACAAAGTCTGTACCTCTTACGGCGATCGTTGCAGTCGGTGTACGTATACCAACTCCACGTGCGTTACCATGAGCAATCGCACCAGAAGTATATCTTGCCGTTCCTAAGGCAAGCTTCAGGCCGATCTTGCCCTTACTCTTATTGTTTCCATCATATACGAAGTCGTCGATAACCAACCTTGAATTCTGTGTGATGTTCACCGTGGTGGCATCGACGAATCGAATCTTAAATTTACCCTGAGAATTGGTCGACACAGTATCGTTCTTCTCGATACTCGAGCCTTTAGCAGCAGGTGCAACCTTTGCACCACGCTTTACAGAACCTCCACCCTGAAATTCTGATATCGATCCCACACCTGCAAAGGCGGGAACCGATATCAGAAAGAGTGCATTAATGGCCAGTTTTAATATTAAACGTACCATTTGAACCCGCCGAGTTAATATTGATTACGGTTTCAGAAGCTCCGTACTGTTGGGTTGTAATGGTGTTCAGTGTACCTATGAGGTTCACATACAGCGAATGGCCGAATGTTCCGCCGAGACCTGTCTGTGTCACGTCGAAGTCATTGTAATCACCAGTCACGAGAATGGTTTGAGTTGCGTTAGGCGAGAGTGCATCGATGTTGAATGCGTTGTTGTCACCAGTGATATCCATCGAGTTGCGAATGTTTTCGCCTGAACCATGGAATACGAGCGAGTTTGAATCGCCTGTAAATCTGGCATTCAGATCAAACTTGTTACAGATAGCATCAGATTGCAGCGTGCCACAACGAATGTCTGCAGTGTTAAGATTACCGATCTGACGAACGGTTACTGCTGCGATTCCTGTTGCTCCTGTAGCGGAGACCACGCCCATGTAGAGTTCGTTTCCGTTACCGGTTTGAACAGCGATGACACTTTGATTATCACCTCGTAAATAGATAGGATCAGCATTGTCGCCAATGATATTAGCAGTACCAGTTTGAACAACGTTAACATCTACATTACCACCTTCTTGGTCGATATATACTTTGTTTGTTGTAGCTACTGCAGCTGCAGTCACTTCATTCGGTGACGTAGTTACAATTGCTGGTGGAGTTGGGGCTGTTGGTAGCACTGTTTGTGCAATCGCAGATGTTCCATAAAGAAGAGCAGCTCCAACGAATAAAGATTTAATTACCTTCATTTGTTGCTTCCTTTTGCTTAAATCTCCATAGACCTTTACGTTCACCGTCCTTGATCAATTCCACCACGGCCGTTTCTATGGCTGAACGGATCGCATAACTACCTGCTTCATTCGATGTTTGTTGTCCATCAAATTCAAAAGCCTTTGTTGCCATGTCAAAAAACTTAAATGCTGTCACTCCCTCGGACGTAGAGAGCAGATTCTTCTCAACAGTGACAGAGGTCAGGACTTCTCCTGTCTGTACTGATACGAGTCGCATACTAATAGTAACTTGATCTTCTGCATACTGCTGATAAGGCCCGATCCCAAGGAATCGTGCACCATTACCACCAGTTTTGGTATTTGAACTATAGTCAATAATACCACCTTCAAGAATGATACCTGCAACCATGAGAGGAGGAAGTGGCTCAGCACCTTCTCCGAGTTGTTGCTCTCTCATCTGTCTTACGAGCTGACGTTCTTTAATCAAAGAATCGATGCCTACACGCTCGACCGGTTTAAACCATTTGCCATCTCCGACATCTGCCAATGTTTTGATAACATAAGCATCTGCACCTTGAGTCACGGCTGTCGAGAAGCTGGCTTGAGTAGCAGAAGGTTTGCGTTGTCCTGTTCTATCAGTGAACGAGTAGATGGCAATCGGAATTACCTGACCGTCAAGTTCTGGTAGAGTTCTGAACAACTTAGGATTTGCAAATCTTTCTACCTCGGCATCTTCTCTCATCAGATACGACTGATTGAGATGAGGATGCACTCCGCCTGCGCAGGCAGTTGTGACAAGAAGCAGTGGAAGTAAAATTAGCTTTTTCATGACTTCTCCTTAAAACGCAAACGTTGCGATAGGAACAGTCACGACTGTCGTGTTACCAAATTTGTCGACAACTGTCAACGTCACAGATGTGCCAGTTTTTACATAGCTAATTGTGTTACCATCGAGATTGAACATGCCTTGCTGAGCAGAACCTTCGGCAAAGAGATTGTTTGAAAGCTGTGTGGCTAGCTGAGCATATACCTGAGAGGTAAACAGAGCCATAAACTTTGCAAGCGGAGTGTTCGAAGCTTCAGCTTTTGCAAGAGCCGCTTTTGCTGCTTCTGCATCTTTGATTGCTTGTTCACGAGAACGTTCTTGTGCATCGATTGCCTGCACATGTTGTGACCATCCATATCCATTGAAGGACGGACTTTTAAACTGCTGTACGAGTGGATCAGCTTTTGCTGGACTGCTTAGTATCAGAGCTAGCAGGAGCAGACTCTTTTTCATCTTTCTTTTCCCTCTTTACAAGTATATCTTTGTTCGAAGAAAGACTAAATTCAAGCGAGAAGATCTTAACGATTTCAATCTTTAGATTTATGTTCACTGTGATCTTCCTTTATCTGCAATACAACGTTCACCTTCTGATTCAATCGAATGAGATCGTTATCCAACATACGGACACGATCAATTAAGGCAATTAAAATTACATTTGTTTCGCCAATTAATGGCATCAATCTATCAGTTACGAACTTATAGATGAACCACACAAAATAACCCATGCCGACCGCTGCGACAATTGGAAATCCATATTGTTTTACGAGTTCTGCAATTATTTGTGGATCCATTAATCTTTCCGAGCATCGTTCTTCCCGTCTGCTCGTGCGATTCTGTCGAGATCTGGCTTCAGACCAAGAGCTGAACTTACCACTGCATCAACGCGAATAATATCATGGTTCATCGTCTTGACTCTGTTGTCAAGCCCCATAATAATACCCTGCATCCCTTTGATCGCCTTCACGACGCTCTCAAGGATATAGTTGATAACGAAGTAAACAAAAACCCCACCGAGCAATGCTGCTGCGATGGGGAATCCGACATCACCAATAAGTTTGAATATAGTATCGTAACCCATAGGACTATTTATACTATTTCGTGACTGATGCGCTACACTTTGTACAAATGTTGTTATAGGCTCTGTCGATGGTCGCGACGTGCTTCTCGCTGTGCCACATTTCGCTCAGTTCTTGTTCGAGAATGTTACCAAAGATATAATCAAAGTTATAGTCATTGCAACAGAGAATAGCATTTCCACTCGAATTGACGCTTAGCCACTCGTAGTTTCGATCACCCCAATTATTGCAACCAACGACCGTACGATTCTTCATACGATCCTTCATGTATTCTTCTTCGGTAATATACTGACCGATGAGGCCAGTACGATCGATCAGATCAGACTTCTCAATGTCAAATTTAGGAAACATCTTCGTAGCAATATCTACTTGCCTCTGATGCTCGCCTGTCTGCATGTCAAGATCGATGCCAAGTTCTTCAAACTTCGGACCCTTCTTCAAAGATCCTGTCTTAAACGACAGTTCGTTGACACCATTGACAATCAGCTTCACTCTGCCTGCAAGCTTACGAGTCACAGGATGATCATGCAAGTTTTGAAGATTTGCCATCATATCATCGAATCGTTTCGCAGGAAATCCTGATCTCTTCGACCAAACTTCAGCATTCTCATAGGCAGGAATGTTGAGAGCGATTTCTTGAATGACAGAAGGAGTATACTTGTTGATGATATCAAGCTTATCAGGTGTCAGATTGACACCGTTACTTAGCACGAAAGTCTTCAGTCCATAGTGCTTTGCCAACTCGAGTAGCTTCTCGAAGTCTTTGTATAGTAGCACTTCACTGTAGTGTGTGGTAAGAAAGAGCTCGAAATCTGGGCTGACTACACCATTCGGTGTCTCTCGTTCGACAATAAGTTTTCGAAAGATCTTCTCGACATCCTCAATAGGCATCTGCTTCATGCCAGATTCTGGCTGAGGAATGTACTTGACAGGACAATACCAGCATTTGGCATTACAGAACCCAAAAAGGTCGATAGCCAAACGCTGGATCTGATAGGCTTTTAACCTAGAACGAATAAATGTAGACAAAATTCACCTCACAAAAAACTATAGTAAGGTTATTTATTCAGCATTTAGGAACAGCTCGTCAAACTTCTTTAGCCACATCGCTTTAAACTCAGGGTTTTCAGCGCGCTGAGATGCCACAAGAACGTTCTTCAAACGACGAACAAAGACTCGATCGGTCCATGGATCAAACTTCATACAATAACTCCTACAATTAAAATACCAACGATAAATGCATTTACAACAAAAAGTGCTTTGTCCTTCATGACGATCGATGCATATCCCCAAAGACTGGCACCTACAATCGAGATCAGAAGATCTGCCTCATGAAATTCGAATGCTCGACATGCCGCGGCAATGATGACACAAACGGTCCCAATCCATTTAATGGTTTCGAGGAAATTAGTCATTAGAGATTGCCGCCGCATAATTCAACAATGCCAACACTTCTGCAGGGTTGCGATATGCTTGCACATCATCACCATCATACTTTACAAACTCTTCATCAGGACCAATTAAAGCAGTCTCTGCCAAAAATGCCGTTTGTGGAACGCTCATTGATGGATCGTAAGGTTCAGTACGATTGCTGCTATAGCTACCCGGGCCAAATTGTACACTCACGGTGTAACCATTGTCAAATGTAACCGAAAAACCTCTATTGTCATTTATCTTAAACATAATCTCAATCCTTTTGATAATTTTCAAGAAGTGTGAAGCCGAACGAAGCGCAGTAATAAAGCTGACCGTTATATTCGAGGATGTCACCGACTGACATTGAAGAAACAGTGGATGTTACCTTCTGTACTTTGTCGTTATGCCAAAGGTTCATGCACTTGAATGCTTCTTCCATGTCGCGAGTATCAACAGTAGCAACGTGAGTGTAGTACTGGAAGTTCTCAGCTTTAAATTTGCCTTCGAAGCTACGATCGAAGTAAGCCTTGATACGGTCGCTAGTTTCGCCGCTATTGATCATGTCGATCTCGGCGTTGGTAAGTTGGATCTGATAAACCTTAATCATTTTTTCTTCCTTCTTGATTATAGTTCCACCTTATATTGTTTTCGATATAATGTACACAAAAAAACGCACTCAGAGCAAGTCCGAATGCGTTTTTTTTCAAAAAGATTTTAGCGATCTGTGGTAGGAAAGCTTTCTGCGAAGTGTTGGTCGCCATGGCTATGCCATGTTCCTTTGACCTGAACTCGTAGATACATGTTGTTACGAGCGCCATATTCATAGATCCACGACAAGACACTCGGCGTTATTTCTTTGCCAGTCTCTCGTACTTCAAGATACGTTCCGCCTTCCCAATCGCGATGCGTTAAGATCACGCCTGAGAGATCTGGCCGAAACCATTCTGGAAATACTTTCTTATCATCGAGCATCCACGAGCAAAAATAACTCGTGCATGTCTGCGGCCGAAACTCATAGATGGTGCAAGTCTTTCCGAAGAAATGACATGGCCTACCAGGGAACATTTCATGTCCATTGATATTTGCGCTCTGCCATCCTTCGCAACATGCAGTGCAGTCACCGCATTTACGATTCATCACATTTGTCGTGGCTTTATTCGTTGCCATTTTTGGTTGGATACCTCTGATGATACGAATCTTCGATATTCTCTCCGAAGAAATCGATATCAAGTTCGTTGAATTCCTTGACAAGGCGATAGCCAAAATAGGAAAGGATTCCTACGACTGCGATGCCAGCAACTCCAGCTACGATCTTTTTATTATCCATTTTCTTTCAACCAGTTTAAGATGTTTTCTGGAGAAGTCTCACCGTATGGATCTTCTCCGGCATTGTCTTCCATGCCAGGTTCGATGAACCATTTGAGGATCTTGCCATTCTCGACGATACATGCATAACGCCATGAACGTTCACCGAAACCAAGATTGTCCTTGGCGACACTCATCTTCATCTTATGAGTAAACTTGGCAGATCCGTCAGGAATCATCTTCACCTTCTTGATCTTCTGCTGCTTAGCCCAGCAATTCATTACAAAAGCATCGTTGACCGATATACAGAGAATGTCGTCGATACCAAGTTCCTTGAATGCCTTGAAGTTTTCTTCGAAGCCAGGAAGTTGATATGTCGAGCAGGTCGGAGTGAATGCTCCAGGCAATGAGAAGAGAACTACACGCTTCTTAGCAAAGTAGTCGAACGAAGTCTTATCTTCCCAGCGATATGGGTTAGGATGCTTCAATAAAGTCATCTCGTCATCGCGTACGCGAGTCTTAAATACGACGTTAGGAACAATTTCAGGAAGTTCCTGAGTGTTATCATCATACTTGTTCCATGAACGTTTAACCGAAATTGTTTCTACCATAATTATTCCTTACCAATGATGGATTGCATTTGCAATCAGAAAAATGTTTGCTATGACGGATTGAACAATAATCAACGTCCGGATCCAAGCGACCTTATCAGATTCGCGATCACAGGAAGATGCTTTTTCACCTAAGGCTTTTGCCCAAATACGCCACATAACTAACTCCATGAATAAAAGCGAAGTGGGAGGATTCAGTTGTACCTCCATGACCCAGTCAATTACTATCTGTAATCTCAGCCAACGACTCGTTCCTGGTTAAGAGGAGTACCACTCCCCGAGTCTACCTTATCCCCACTGACGAGGGGATTATTCAGTCACACTTCTTACAGCCTCCGTCGAGGCTGATATACGATGAATGTAATGGCTACTGAGGTGTCGTCTCGCTACAGACGGTAATTTCGCTCTTTACGTTCCTATCCTCCCCCAATCGCTTGGTCGCCACAGGAACTTCCATTACATTCAAACTGGCTCCCTAAGAAGGATTCGAACCTCCGACCAATTGATTAACAGTCAACTGCGCTACCGCTGCGCCATTAGGGAATAAACTTTACTTTAACTCTTTTAATTCGGTTTTGATATACAACTGAGCCGCATTCATGATGGTGCGAATCGCTGCCTTCTCAGCAGGAGTTGCACCTATCCCTTGAACGAAAAGATTGACATTAATCGATTGTTCACCTGGACCATCATCCTCATCGAGGACATGTTCGCTAATGTGCATTTCAACTTTCTTAATCATAGTATAATCCTATTTATATGCTGTTGCTATCTTTATTCATTGACATCTGATCAAGCACTCGCTGTTCTTCTTTCAAATGAGCAAGCTTTTGTTCAGGAGTTTCAATCTTCTTTGCGTTATGCTGATTGCGTTCTTCGTCAGTCATCTTGTTTGTCATATCAAGAATGATATTAAACAACCGATTAAACTCAGAAGAATTAGGAAAGTAGCGTTGAACTGATGCGAAGCGATTTTCAGCCATAGTCAAATAATCAGAATTAGTCATTATAATCTCCATCTCCATTTCTTATTATTCAATCTACAGCAGTTTACATAATTTGTACACTAAAAAACGCATGCAGTTAAAAATAAATGGTGCCCTCGGTAGGATTCGAGCCTACAACCGTTTGATTCGTAATCAAGTGCTCTATCCAGTTGAGCTACGAGGGCAAATTTGGTACCGGATGACGGGATTGAACCGCCGACCCTCTCGGTGTAAACGAGACGCTCTACCGCTGAGCTAATCCGGCATTAAACTGGTACCCGTGGAGGGACTCGAACCCCCAACATCCTGGACCTAAACCAGGCGCCTCTTCCAATTGGACTACACGGGCATGGTGCCTTCGGAGGGAATCGAACCCCCGACACGTGGTTCTTCAAACCACTGCTCTACCAACTGAGCTACAAAGGCGAGTGGCTTCCTAAGTGTGCCTTGATACATTACGTCCGGACGCTGTATCTTCCCAGATAGTTAGTTACTTTTCGAACAGTAACGCTATCACTTTCGCTATGTGGTTACCCACGGGGTTCAGCAAAGGAAGCCTAGATTGGTGGAGGATAGCGGGATCGAACCGCTCACCTTCTGAATGCAAATCAGACGCTCTACCAAATGAGCTAATCCCCCAATCTTTGGTGACACAGGATGGATTCGAACCATCGACGGATGGCGTATGAGACCATTGCTCTACCACTGAGCTACTGTGCCGTTATTCTGGTGCGGACGGAGAGAATCGAACTCTCAACTACTGGGTGGAAGCCAATCACGTTACCACTACGCCACGCCCGCTTTATTCTGGTGCCCCCACGACGACTCGAACGCCGGACCTGATGATTACAAATCAACTGCTCTACCAACTGAGCTATAAGGGCAATAATGGTCGGGAATGTAGGATTCGAACCTACGACCTCCTGCTCCCAAAGCAGGCGCGCTGACCAGACTGTGCTAATCCCCGTTATATGCTATCTATATATACAAATTGGATGCCCTCCTAGGGCTCGAACCTAGATTGACGGAGTCAAAGTCCGCTCTCTTACCATTAGAGGAAAGGGCATTACAAATGGTGGGCCAGTGAGGTATCGATCCTCCCCCGCGAACGGATCAGATTTACAGTCTGACTGCCGGAGCCACCGGCTTTACCGACCCATGAATAGCTCCGGACACTTTCGCAGTCCGGCATCGGTTAGCTATTTAACGGTCTCTCATTAAGTGCTGCAGCATGAGAGAGAATCATTCACTAACACCCTAGTCTGTTTCAACCGTAAAGGGCGCGTTTATGGTAGACCATGTAGGGCTCGAACCTACGACCTAAGGATTAAGAGTCCCGCGCTCTACCAACTGAGCTAATGGTCCATAAAATTAAAACTGATACATTACCCAATAGTACGCTACTGCACCACTAGACCAAGTCACTTTACTACCTCTGTACTTTTTGTTTGGTACGAGAGGGGACTTTGGTAATGGGAGTAAAATCCAATCTTCGTATTTCATAATATACTCTTTCAAATTGGTGAACGATCTGGGGCTCGAACCCAGGACACACAGGTTAAAAGCCCGTTGCTCTACCTACTGAGCTAATCGTCCATATTAAACTTACAGATGCCGATGAGGATCGGAATCATATTCCGCCGGTGCACCTAGTACACGGCGATCGATATAATAACGATCGGGCATCGTCTCATCACGAAGATAAACACCCAAGGCATCTACAGCTTCTTGTTCAGAAGCATAAACACCGAGAACATAATGCGCATCGTAATCCATCGCACCCATCAAAACAAATATTTCCATAACAATTTCCTTTAGCTTATTATTCATACTACCAAAGATATGATAAAATGTACACTAAAAAATGCACGGTATGAAAAATAATTTGGTAGGGGTAGTGGGACTCGAACCCACACTGTGCGAATTTTAAGTCCGCTGACTCTAACCAATTGGCCTATACCCCCATTGATTACCAATCTGTGGTAATCTGAATTCCTTTACCACGATAATGCTGCCTCCAATAGAAGCATTCATCCATCATAGCATGACCGCTGTGGTTCTTATACTCAATCTTACGAAGAACCTTATTGGTTTTAGCATTGCGGATGGTGAGAGTGTAGTTGAGCATTTTGTTTCCTTTCTGATTATAGATCCATCTTAAACCAAAAAAGAATTAATGTACACAACAAAATGGGGTGATCGACGGGTATCGAGCCCGCAACTCCGGATTCACAATCCAGCATGTATCCATTAACACCTCGACCACCATAAACTGTCATCAGACCCCGCCGATTGCACGGCACCTCACGACACCTGCATACGCACATACCGTCTGATATTGCCCTAGTATTACCCTCAACTCGAAGTGGAACAGTCCCCGCTGCTTTGTATTACTGTTTGCTCGATGGGGTTACATGAGGTCGGCCTCATCTCTTTTCTATGCAAACAAACCACATAATTTGGCGGAACGTCAGGGAGTCGAACCCTGTCAACCCATTACAGGTTGTACGCATTAGCAGTGCGTTGCATTACCGTCCTGCCCACGTTCCTAAAACTTGGTAGCCCGAACGGGTTTCGATCCCGCTTCTCCGCCTTGAAAGGGCGGTGTCCTAGCCACTAGACGACCGGGCCATGGAGCGGAAGAGCGGATTCGAACCGCCGACCATCTCGTTGGCAACGAGAAGCTCTACCACTGAGCTACTTCCGCATTAAAATTGGAGGAGGGTGATGGCATCGAACCATTTACCTTTCGGTAACTACAGTTTTCAAGACTGTGTGAGGAGCCAACCTCAGCACCCTCCATTGGTGCGTCTAGTAGGCTCCGACCCTACGACCTCACCCTTATCAGGGGTGTGCTCTACCAACTGAGCTATAGACGCGAACAACAATGAGAAAGAACAAACTGGCGAAGGTGCACGGTAACGCTCCGTGTTCTTCAGTTTTGGAGACTGACGCATCACTTTAATGCTTCACCGACATAACTGGCGATCTAGAAGGGACTTGAACCCTCGACCTCTCGCGTGACAGGCGAGTGCTCTAACCAGCTGAGCTACTAGACCAATGAACTCTTATTTATACCCTTCTATACGATTCACGCTTAATTGTACATGTTTATTTTCAATTTAAATGACGTACAGCGTGATCAGCAGCATGAGTAGCAGCAAAAGCAGAAGGCTTGATCTTCGCGTCGAGGCCAAGAGAACCTTTCACCCAACCAAGTGCTTCCTTGACGGCAACACTCGACTTGTGCTTTGGATCAGAATTGATGTCAAGATGGATCTCCAAGTGGCGATCACCAATCACATCAATGATTTCAGTGGCAGTCGTAACAGCATGTTGGACCTCAGTCAGCAGACGCTGTTTCAGGTTACCATAGTCAGGCATATCAATCGATTCGTGGAAGAGGCGACAGCCTTTCTTCGAATCCATATGGACAATCACGACAGTACTGTACTTCGCATACCACTGCTTATTCTTTCGAAAACGAATTGAGTCACAACCAATGTAGACTGATGAACTCTGACTCGAATCTAGGATTGCTTGCTTTGCTTCTTCAATCATATTACGTACTCAAAAATGGAGTCACGGGCGGGATTCGAACCCGCGGCTTTCAGGTTTTGCAGACCTGTGCATTGGACCACTCTGCCACCGTGACGTGGTACTCCCGAAGGGATTCGAACCCCTAACCAAACCGTTATGAGCGGTCGGCTCTAACCAATTGAGCTACAGGAGTATGGTGCGCCGTGCAGGACTCGAACCTGCTACCTCAAGTTTAGAAGACTCGCGCTCTATCCAGGTGAGCTAACGGCGCATTAACTTTAGGCAATACGACCTATTCGATGAAGAAGATTGGCCACTTGCATTAGCTCTGGAGACGAAGCACGTTCGCTCTCTTCTGTACTCACAAGCATATCTTTATAATAACGAAGAGCCCGCTTCAGCAAATCCATATCTGCTGGTGCAAACGTTCCACCTTTTGCTTCATTTGGCATTACTTCGACTCCAATAACCAATTGTTGGCGGTATCCATCCAATCGAGTGCTTCGACAGGAAGAGATTCGCCTCTACGTTTTGCGTTAAGAAGATCACAGAATGTATCTTCTACTGCTTTCGGATTTTCCATCGTAGGAAATGCAAAAAGTTCGACGTTCATAAAATAATCTCCTAATCATATATATTCAATTTATCGCGCGGTATAGTCGTAAACAGTAAAATGAGTCGCGTCGGCAATCAGACAATCTTGCATCGCGCGATGATACGAGCGAGTATAAGTAGTCTTATCTGGACGAGACATTTCGCGGCCGACAGAAACGGTGCGAGGTCCACGATAACGAATACGGATAGTCGTATCGGTAGCACGATAGGCGGCACGGACTTCTTCGAGTTTTTCGATCGGAATCCAATAGGCTAGAACAGGGTAATAGCTATCGGCAAGGCCTTCGGCAGGCGCAGCGAATGTCGTTTCGATTTGTTCAACGGTAAGAGTCATTATATATTTCCTTTCAACTGATAATATCATCTTACACCGGTTTCTGATTATTGTACACCGGTATTTTCGGTATGGATGATTTTATTCAGACAGCCACCGTGAGATCGATCCAAACTTGAGTTCGAAGCGATACTCGAGAATCTCGAGGCCGTAGAAATCGAACTCGCCTTCGGAGATACCTTCGGCATCGGCGATGATCTCGATCGCACGCTCGCGAGTGGCACCTTCGACGATCTGCATCGTCTCTTCGACACGAGCAACAAACTCAACGAAGTTACGAGCTTGCTCGACTTGCTGCTGCTCGATCTGCTCATCAAGCTTATTGCAGAGGAAGTCGTAGTCATCTTGAAATTCTTCAAGATCACGAAACTGCGCGTAACGAGGACGGCTGCCGTACACGTCCTTATAAAGGTCCGAGTAGATGTCACCATCCTTGGAGTTGGTGAGAACGTTGATGTCCGAGAGAGTAAGCATGTCAATATTTCCTTTCATCATCATATACCCAGGATACCCTGTTTTCGAAATAATGTACATGCTAAAATACGCCCAGAAATTAATCTGAGCGTATTTTTTTTAAAAACTTTAGGAGTTATTAGTCGTTAAGAGCTGCTAGCTTCTCTACAACTTCGTCGATGGTATCGAGAATGGTATCAGAACCACGGTCGTCGACAGTACGAATCATGACCTTGCCACGATGCTCAACCACACCAATCAAGAGATCGACATTGACGAGATACTTTCCGCCAGTCTCATTGATGAACTCTACGAATTTTACATGCTTGCTCATTTTTTTCTTCCTATATTATACTTTGTCACGAGACTCCATTCATTTTTTTCTTTGAATGGAAGGATCTTAATTTGGTTCAATGGAGTCTGAGGCTCTGTGATCTTTTCTTGATCAACAACAGCGATCAATCCCCAGTCGGAGAGAAGCTTGACGACAGTATTTCTACGGCCTTTATCTTCGTCTGAAAAATCTGTAGGTTTACCGTCAAGAGCAAAGAGCTCTTTAAAGTGGACGATATAATATTTGCCTTGTTTGTGTAGAATATGGCAAGACTGATAAAGAGTCTTGTCTTTCCGAGAAGCCACGCCGATACGAGTCAGAGTTTCACGAACTTTTAGGAAATCATCCTCTTCGCCGAGCCTCACTTCAATTAAACTTTCTAAAACACTCATGTTTCACCCTTCTGAATCTTTTTCTTTATTATTTTTATATGTTCAGAGGAGAGGATATCAAGAGCTGCCTTGGCAGCACGACGGTTATAACCGTAATACTCTGCAACCGCTTCGAGATCTCCATCCTTTTCTTTTTTCACCCACTTCGCAAAGCGTTTGCTAGGTCGTATGATATTTATCAAAAAAGAATATTGGAGTTTGTTGTCGAGGTGGTGGTTGCAGTTCATCATGTTTGCGGCATGGATACTATCCGCAAAGTAGGACAGAGAACGATTTGTTAGCCAAGGACTATAAGTCTTCTCGGCGAGGGTGTCATTCTCCGTACCTTTCATCAGGTTCTTCTTGGTCGAGTTGATCGATGTCACGAAGTCGAATGCCTTCATCGCTACGTCCTTTCATAATCACGTCGGCAGACTCATCAAGGAAGTCTGCACATTTTTCACAAATCTCAAGTTCATGAGTTCCGTCTAAAGTTTCTAAACGGAGCTCATGAAATCGAGCAGTCTTAGGATACTTATTCTCACAGACTGGACAGGTTTTCTTTTTCCAAATCACAGAAACTCACAGTCGGCCATGATCTCGGTCAGACATGCCATGAGGTTGATCTCAGGATCCGCAGCGAATGCATTTTGATACTGGTATTTTGCGAGGTGTAGCACCAACTGAGGCATGCTACCCTTACCAATATGATCTTCTGCCTTATCGAAGAAGGCCCGGAAGAATTCGGTAGGTTCAATGTCAGACTCTCCAAGCCACTTACGAACGGCTGTGAAGTTTTTATCCTTCATGTAACCGATTAGCTTGGCAAGAGCAGAATCCGAGAAATTCCTAAGAATCCCAGTGTCAATCCCGCCAGTAGCGCTATAGCGTTGGAGCTCATTAATAACACGTCGCCAATCTGGAAAGTGTGTCTTGATGACTTCAGCAACGACCGCTTTTTCATAAGAAACCGATTCAGTCTCGAGGATTCCACATACTCTTTGCATAAACTGTTTTGCAAGAGATGGGAGTTCTGACTTAGGAATCTTAAATTTGATAACCGAGCATCGAGAATGGAGCGGCTCAATAATCCGATCGACAAAATTACAAGTAAGAATGAATCCACAGTTTGCACTGAATTCCTCCATAAAGTTACGTAGAGCTGGCTGAGTGGACTGAGGATTCAGATAGTCGGCCTCATCGAGGATTACCATCTTTCTGCCACCCATCAGGGACACAGAGCTAGCAAACTGAGAGATGTCGTTACGCAGCATGTCGATGTTGCCATTCATCGAACCGTTGATAACGATGTAGTCACATCCAAGTTCTTCACACATGGCTTTGGCCACAGTCGTCTTACCAACGCCTGCGGTGCCAGAGAGAATGAGATTAGGAATGTTCTTCTGATCTACGAACTGTTGAAATGTTTTCTTGAGTTCGTCAGTCAGGATAGTGTCGGACACGGTCTTTGGGCGATACTTCTCGACCCACAAAAAATCTTCAAGCATAATATATCTCCGTCACAAAAAGTGGGCGATGCCAAAACACCGCCCATTATAATCAAGCCTCGAACGAGGAGTTGGATTCAACAGCAATCCAATATTCTACTGTTGCACCCTTCCAGTGGCTGAGGCCCTTGGAAGAGATCGATACGTCATAAGAACTTGGAATCAACTTCATACAATCCGAACGGAATACCATGCGGAAGCGAGCTTCAGTTTCACCAACTTCGATGCTGAACGAGTCGTTGCTAGTGCCACGAGTATCGACAGCTTGAAGTAAGATCTTGCCGTTCTTACCAACGATGGCGATTTCAGGAAGCTGAGAAACTGCCAGCGCCTTCATCACTCGATTGAGTGCTTCTTCTGAAATCAAGCAGTTGACTTCAGGATTAGGCAATTCAATCTCACGATCTGGTGGAACGATGATCAGCGAAGGATCAGTGACAGCGTACTGAAACTTGTTGTTGCCTTCGATGAGTTCGACGTGCGAATCCTTGATTTCAATCTCAGGATCATTAAACAAGGAAAGAGTACCGATAAACCGTGAGAGGTCGTATACGGCAAAACCCTTGTCGAATTCTTGCTTAATTGTTGCTTTCGCAAGAACAGATTTTGTACTCGAAATAGTACGGATCACATTTCCAGGCTTGAACATAATGTTCTTGTTAATAGCCGAGAAGTTCTTAAGTACTTGCAACGTATCATTATCTAATTTCATAATAAATCTCCATATGTTCGGAATATTCAATATACCAAGGTTTGTATTAATTGTACACTTATTTGTTTTTACCAAGCGCAGAAGGATCTGCAGTTGCTGCAGCACCGATGCGTGCAATATCTGGTAGAGAACCACCGAATACATACGAACCAACGTGCTTCAGTTCCATCCATGGACATAGCCATACATGCATACCAGCATTGCGAACCCACTGACAGAACATGTAGTCTTCAGAGAGGTAACGCTTCGAGTAATCCTTCAGCAAACCATTGTTAGGATCTTTGACGAATGCAAGGATTTCGGCCGGTTTTGCTTTTGGATTTTGCTTCAAGAACTCTGCAAGCTCGGCATCGATGTTCGTACGCTTATGATCGATAGGCGTATCGAAGTAAGCCATGATCTCGCGGCTACCATCAAAGTGTTCGGTGCGAACGTGATCTGGCTTGTAGAATTGCTGAGGATATGCTTCTTGGAATTTCTCGAAGGTGTTACGGCGAATCATCATGAAGCCTGTACCAGATTCGAGTACTTCGACTGGTTGGCCGAGAGGAATTTCACGAGTTTCACCGGTTGGATTGAAGACGTAGTCGCCCACAAACTTTTCAAGATCGTTTGGATTCTCGTCAGCCATGCCCTTATCGACAGCTAGCTTGATCTTTTCCCAGCTGATGCACTTCTTTGGATATGGACCAGCGATGATGTCATATTTGTCTTCTGCTGCATCTGGATTTTGCAGAGCGAGAAGAGCGATCACGTCGTTAGGATTGAATCCAATGTCCGAGTCGATGAACATCAAGTGTGTATCACCTGAACGCATGAACTCGTCGGCGCAGTAGTTACGTGCTCGAGTAATCAGTGATTCGTTGAAGAGGAAGTAGAATCTCACTTGGATTCCGTAGTGTGTGCAGAGTGCCGAGAGATCTGCGATCGAACGTGTAAACATACCTGCGCATTGGCCGCCATACATTGGTGCGGCAATAAAGAGCTTGCGCTTGCGTAGCTCTTCCATTGGAACATTAATTTCAATACCCATAATTAATCCTTATTTTCAGTATCATGAACGTGGAGTTGCATAATTGCGTAGTGGATAACCTTCATCAGGTCCTTTCGCCATTCGGCGGGATCACCCTTACGACCATATCGTTGAGTGTACTTCATCATATTCCCGATGTTGAAACCAGTTCCGTGACCAGCATCAATGATGAATTCTGTTGCTTGAAATTTATTTCGGGAATAATGCTGTTCGTAAGTAGCATCGATGTAAGACTGAATTTCTTTGAGTGATTCGCCTTCATTGTATTTATACTCACTGAGATGCTTCGTTGGTAAACCGGGAATAAAAATATCTTTGCTCATTATGTAAAAAAGTCCTCAAGAGTTGCAGGTTTATTTTCTGACAAGCCGCTCCATTTACGACCTTGCCAATGCGGATATGAATTACGGGAGAGATGCACGGACTTTGGCTTTTCCATACATTCAAAGTCGAGCTCGCCTCTGTCATTCAGAAGCGGATCAACCCACTCGATGAAGTTGACACTGCCTTGAGCACACAGCTTTCTCATCTCGTCCTTGAAGATAAGGCGACATCTATTACGATCTTCCCATGAACCATAGAACGGAGTACCCTTATAGTATCCAGTCTTTGGAAGGACTCGGGATTCATGCTCGATAGGAAGCAACTCGTATGCATAGACCTTAGCAAGATCAAGACTACTGAGCTGTGTATAGTATCTATTCGCCAAATCTCGAGTAGCCGCTTCGGGATCAGGCTGACGACAGAGATGGTGGCGTACGTCGATGTTACCAAAATAAAATTCAGCAATCTCATGATGAGGCTGAATGAAAGTCTGTAGACCTTCTTTGAGTGCACCGTGTAGAGTCTTGAAAGGAACCGAGTTGACGAACCAACCTGGACGATACATGCAAATGGCATGACTATCACCGGCCACTGCACGATTTACGATCTCAATCTCTCGAATTGTGATGGCATTGTTTTCGATATACTTCAGGTTTTCCCAGTCGACCTTATGCCAGTCAGGATGGATTTCACCGTTCAGACGAGGCTCGAGCATCTCGCTGTACTTTGGATGATCTATCCAAAGGGAATAGACTTTTTTGGTTTTATCAATTTTGGAGAATCGAATTAGGTTGTCGATATTCCCGTAATTTTTCATACCACCGAAGAGATTCAGAGAACCGAACCAATCGTTTCCATGATACACATAAATGTTATCAAAAGAATTGATGTCATCATGAATATCACCAGTTCGATCGAGATGAACCAACCCACCATTCTCTGTAGAAATTTGTTCTGCATAGATGGCAGCTTGCGCAGCTCGGTGTGAATGGATGTTAGAAGATACGGGTGTGAATGGAGATGTAATAAGAGTTTTCATATTATCCCTTATATATCAAGTGTTCTATATTGTACATCATTTTTTGGCCAATCTCGGTAACTATTTACGCGATCGTAGATCGTAGGATCATTCAGCACTGGCTCTTTGCCGACATTCCAAAACAAGATATTTTTACCAGTGTTTTTTGGAATGTATTTCCAAACTTTGCCGTCATAAGTATCGATACAAGGAAACGGTGGAAGATTCTCTGCCTTCTCGCTTTGTTGAAATGGCATCGGCTCAGAGATGACATCGGCTCGACCAAGTTCGCCAGCTTTCAGGTTACGAGACACTGCAACTGAATGGAACTTGGCATTTGGCCATGCGATCTGCATTGCTCGTGAGAGTACACCAGTGGAAATGGCTACATATACCTCATCTGGTGCTTCGATCTTCGATGCTGCCTTCACGATACCAGCGGTGACGAATTCATGCTTCAACCCGAGAGGAACGAAGAATGCATCTTCTTGAGAATCTGCCCAATCTTTGGCGATCTTATTCAGATTCGGCATGGCAGCGATGCGATGAAACGAGGCTTCAGCGCCTTGTTCGATACAGCATGCTTGATGATGAGAGATCGTTTGTGATGAAGGCATGAACAACTTCACCTTTTTATTGTGGCGTTTTGCCACGTCGAGAAGAGAAACGCCTGCAAGTCCAGTACGAGGTTGGACATACACGACAGTCGACTGATTGATTCTCGATAACAAACAATCACCGCCACGAACTTTCGTTCCAGTGATGAGATCGTCTCGTACACATCGAACTCCATCATGTACGGTTACCACTGGATCAGGATATGGATCAGTCCATGTTTCTGCGAGACTGAGGTAATATTCTCTGGCTTTTTCCCAACCGTAAATGCCTACGTCTTTGTTCACTCCGTCAATGACGTGTTTATTATGCGACATTCGTTAGCCTATCATAATTATTGGTCCGAAGAGACCATTCAATGGGATATACCCAATCATAAGGGATTTGCATCGTCTGTGACTTCACGCCAAACTTGACTGCCATATATTTATAATGCATGCACAGCTTGTCTTCGAGATTAAGATAGTTATGTGTATGAATTGGATTGGAAGGATGTGCCTTCAGATAATCCATATGCTCGACTTGCATCTTAGCCGCATCGTTCAGAGGAATATACTCACCGAACTCGTTGATCTCGTACTTACTCTTGCTCATGAGATTCGGGCAATCGAATACCTGACTCAGACCATCGAAGTAACCTGTACCACCATGGAGAAACGAGTCAGGATCCACCCAGTCGGGATGAGTCATCGCTACATGTCGAGCCGCGTTCTTGCAAGGATACATGGCATTACGAAAGCCAAACTCTTCAACAAAGATCGTGTTCAACTTCTTGGCAAACTCCATCATCGTATAAGGACGATTGCGTTTCTCAAACAAGCTTTCAGCATGCTTCTCTGCAAATGCCGTAGGAACTTCACATAGCCAATCTTTTACACTCGTATCTTTTGGATAATAGATTTGAAAAAGATCTGAGCGAGCATGACGTTCAGATATAAAACGAGTACGCATGGCTTCTGGACCGCCAGATTGCCATGCCTTAAAAGTTTTCCAGTGTTCATTACTAAATGAGAAGATAAGGCACGCTTCGAGTACAGTTTGAAAGTCATCGACTTGCTTGATCTCGTCAACGAATGGACATTCATGCCAATGCAAGCGATGACTGAACTGCTGATAATTGTCACGAAGAAGCGAGTCACGACGTAAGTCATACTCACGACAGAACTCGAAGAACTTTTCAGTGCGTTCTTCCTGAGTCCAATCTTTCATCCACGATTGTTTAGGTTTACCTTTGTCGTCATATTCGACTTCGGCAATATGGGGATATTGAATATCAAACTCGTGTTCACCGAGCAATTCAGTTAACAAGTTCATTGACTTTTGCCTTATAGTCTTGTACACTCATGCCAGCTTGCTTGAGAACAGTATCATCGGATGGATGGTTTGTCATACCATTGAAAGTTCTCACGAGGCCTAGATCCAGCATTGCCTTTTGTCGACCATACGGGTGATCTTTAATTTTGCATGACGACCACAGTGAGTCAAAATCGAGATGATTATAAGCTCCACCCGGTTTCACATAGTTCTCGACCCATCGGATAAAGTCGCAGCATACATCTTCTGCATTGTAGGGGAACGCACCTGTGTCAGCATAAATCTTCTCCATTACCTTATCAAGGAACTTTTCTTTTTGCAACTTATCAGTGTTGTTTGCTAGATATGAGATGCACTCGACAGCATTCGTACCATAGTAGAATGGGCTTTCGAGATTGACATACTGTGGAAACCAATCGGCGATGTCTGCTACGAATGCCGCATACTGGAATCGATAAACACGAAGTCCATTCTTGGTATTCCAATCAAACATCCATTCTCCGATTTCGCGAAGATCTTTCTTGGAGTTGTTGCCTTCGAGCCACTCTGCCATTTCTCGGCAAAGACGAGGTGCATACTCAGAAAGATAATAGTCTCCACCTCTCTTGTAGCCAGGTTTCGGCTTTGGAAAGGAAGGAAACTGATAACCCACAGAGGTGTAGAATGGATATGGATAAACGTTGATGAATCGCGTCATCTCTTCGATAGTTTTAAACTTATAGAGATGCGGAAGAATCGTATTCGAATAGCCCGAAGGTTTTACCGAGTAGTTGATACCAGAACCAGTCACACGGTGGAGAAGGAATATGTAGAGCCATTCCGCTAATTGAAAGTCAGAGTGCTTGCCAGTCCAGTCGGTGGCAATCGTTTTCCTTTGGTATGTATGATGACCTTTCTCCATCTTGTCCCAATAGGGATGTTCAGGAGTCCAACCATAGAACACATCGTTGACGATTTGTGAGAAGCCTGCAAACTTACGTTCGACGACGTCATAGAGCTCTACGTTCTCTAAGAGGTCGTCGTTCATATTTGATTCGAGGTATGGTACAGATCCAAGATTGCACTTGGCTTGCTGATCCTTTGCTAGATGGAAATATCGGATATACTCGTCATAATATTCAGTGAGTTCCACGCAGATAATCTTTCATATTTTCAAGAGTCATCGTTACGTTACGAAAGTCGTTCCACTTTCTATTACGCATTGAAGGATGACCGATCTTGAGGTGATCTATGCCAAGCTTGTCGAGTACCTTCGAAGGAAAGTTGCCGAGAGCAATCACCTTCTTATCTCTAAACTTGCTTAGCTTAGTATTTATATCCTCAAGATTGACGTTCGCCATCTTCGGATCTGCGTCAACAATATCAGGAATCACGTTGTAGAAGTCGTATGCATATTGACCTACGATGTTCATCCAGTTCTTGAGACGCCAATACGTATCTGATCTCGAACGGACATCGTTGCTCGAAGGGCACAGACCAACGACCACGACATCATCGCTGATATCGTGGCCACTCAAAGTCGAATAATATAAAACGTCTTTCATTATTTTACCTTATCAAAATGTCTCTCATATACATGAAGGTTGCCGACATTCCAGATGATCTTTGGCCATGTCTTAAGATGAAGATCATCAGACAGTTGATTAGCAACATAGGACTGCCATGCATAGTCGTTGCGATAGCCGAAGACAACATCATTGGAACGCATCTGCACGATAGCAACTAGTTGACCATCACGAATCATATACTGCACTGCATTAGTGCACATAAAGTCGGACATGCCATTGAAATTGTAATCATACCACATCGTAGGACGAGTGTAGATCATGACAGCACGACGACTATTAGGATTGGAACGAAGTTCTTTTAGAACGTTGGCGTATTGATTGAAGTTATCTTCATGCCAAATTGCCCAACCATAATTCGAGTTGATGTAACCATTTTCATCGGCCACTTGCTGCCAAATGGCAGGAGTCTTACCAGGAATATCATTGACACTCAGTGACATCGACTTATACCAAGCAAGCTCACGCTCGACATACTCTTCGTTGACTTCACCGAAGATGGTTGGTTCATCAGCTTCGAATGTAGCACCGATCATCTCGATGGTTTTGACACCAGTCTTATCAGTGACAAAGTTACTGTCCATCAATTCACCGATAAAGTGATTACGAATATCTTCAACCTTCAGCAAGATTACCTCCAACATTCGCGCCAACTATCTTGACAGGACGATTAAGAAAGTCACGATCAGGTGATTGACCGTCCATCTTGCCACGAGAATAAGACACTACGAACGACGCATAGTTGATCAAATCCATTGCAGAGTCTACGATGGATTCGAAGTTAGGCGTGTAAGTAGGATCTTTTTCCATGGCTTCAATGACTGACTGCATACGCAGAGTCTTAGCATAGATGAGATCGGTAATGGTAGCTACACCACGAGGATAGTAGTCAGCTTGGCGAATGCGTGATGCTTCGTTCTGATAGTCTTTCGACTTCTTCAGTTGGATTTCAGCACACTCTTGGAGGACTTTAATTGATTCACGTTCTTTAGACATATTTAGGCACCTTATAAAATTTGCCATCGAATTTGGAAGGCATTAATGAATCTACTACATATTGCGAATTAAGTACATTGATTAATTCGAATGTCACCACATCATTTTCTCGGAGTGGCCGATCTTCGGGACGATGCATCCGATAAAAACAATAATGAGTCAAGCGCCCGGCATCGATGCCTTCTTGCACCCATGGATGTGTCTGCAACTTTTGCTCAGAAACGTTATAGTACAGGTTCTCATCGATGCATTTGAAATCGATGTAAGCATCGTCGACGCGAACGTCATAAACGCATGCTCCGCTTTTTTCACAGTGCTCAGGCCGCGGACCAAGAACGATGTTTTTCTTGATGAGCCACTCTTCGAGGACCAGACAGTCGACGTCTTTGGTAAACTTGAAGTCGTTTCGGGTGCCTTGATTAAGGCGCGCCTTCATATCTTCACGAAGTTGTAGGAAATCTTTATCGATCACCAAGCCAGGCTCGGTTACGGAAAAGACGGTTTTAAGTTTTTCTAATAGTTCAGTCATAATTTTAATCTACCACATCTTTCATAATATGTACACATTTAATTTAAATACTTTTGTAATGTTTGTCCCACGCGGAGTTTGCTACATTCAAACCCGCTTTGGCTTGATCAAGATTCCACATAGTCTGGCTAATAGAAAACGGTGAGTTTGCATTTTCAATGTCACGAATAAGTTTATTCACACTAGCACGCTTTCTCATAGCTGGTATACTGCTATTAGTCATCGGAGGTACAGGGATTTCACGAAGAATTGCTATAGCAAAGTCACGTGCCTTGAAAAGAGGTAGACTCGGAAGAGAGCGAAGGATGTCATACTTATCCATTAGAGTGCCTTTCCGTCAATGATAAACTCACGAGTTTTGTAATGGCGGCAAATAATACCGTCATTCATCATGATCTGAAAAGGAACTTCACCGTATGCGTTGTAAGGTCCAACGAGACGGGCGAAGTAGGCATCTACATCGTAATACTTGATCAGCGCGGCTTGAAACTTGGCTTTGGTAATTGGGCCGCGCTTAAAGCGGGCGACAAACTTACGTTCGCCGGCGGCGGTATTGTAATGGAGGTATCCGCCATGGTATTCAAAATTGCTCTTAACGAATGCAGTCATAATTATTTCCTTCTTGATTATAGGTCCACCTTACCAAGAATTGGATTAATTGTACATGCTTTATTTTCGAAACAAAACTATTTTATGA
>Ga0114974_10000150_pt1 | contig 60596 bp, 46 predicted proteins | sample S_130206_EF_Meta_FD_87318 | JGI IMG/M metagenome (GOLD analysis project Ga0114974, IMG submission 87318) | Freshwater microbial communities from Lake Simoncouche, Canada to study carbon cycling - S_130206_EF_MetaG | ecosystem: Environmental > Aquatic > Freshwater > Lake | place: Lake...
ACTAAGTTGTCAGATGTACCAGCGTTCCTGCGATATGTTCTTGGGCGTGCCCTTTAACATAGCATCCTATTCCTTGCTCACACATATGATCGCGCAGGTATGTGGGCTTGAGGCAGGTGAGTTCGTTCACGTGCTCGGCGACGCACACATATATCTGAACCACGTGGAGCAGGTAAAAGAACAATTGGCACGTGAACCCCTACCGCTCCCCACCCTGTGGATTAATCCCGATGTCCAAGACATCTTAAACTTTACCATGGAGGACTTTAGACTAGATGGATACACAAGCCATGACAGCATCAAAGCGCCAATGGCGGTATGAACGTCCTCATCGTGTGAGGTTGTTTAGTCACGCTATACATTTTAAGAATGCCAGCGAGTTGACTGCTCGTCAGATCTATTTGCAGTGTGCAGGACACTTTAGCACCACTGATGAATATCGCTGGGTTGAAGAAAATGCTATCGAGATAGATTACTTCTTTGATGATCAAGTCACCAGTTGGCATAAGACTGTATTGTTTTACGCAGATTTAAGTGAATCAGAATATGTTGATTACGCACTTAGATTTTTCAAGCATGGAGAGGAATGGAAATGAAATTACTTTTAATAGCGTTATTAGTATTTCCTTTAACGACCATGGCATTCTGTGAGCGTGAAGAAACCCTATATGCTAACAGTGTTAGCCTACACGTTAAAACAAAAGAACTACATGAAACTAGTAAACAATTATTTGAACAAAAGAAGTTATCAGCAGAAAAACTAGTTGAAAGTTTTAACTTATTAAAAAGAACATTTGATATGGTGATTAAATCGCAACATCTTTATTATGAATGTAAAACAAGGACCATGGTATGAAAATATCAGCAGACGGAGTAGAAGGACACTTACTATATACAGGCACTGGACAATATGTATTCAGAGTCTATACAGATAACTTTGAATTTACTGATTATGATTTGCTACACAGCGACTTATGTGTTACGATAACAGATAAGGATGCTACGTTCTATTCAGATAACAAAGGTAACAGATTAGATCATAATCCAGAAACACTAGGAGAAATTAAATGAAAGTTTATATAAGCAAGTATAGAGATCACTGGCTAAGCCCATACACGATCTGCGAGCGGATCTGTTGGTGGCGTGAGATCGACTATGATGAGCCCTGGGTCCAACGTGTTAACAAAGTATTAGGACCTGTTATGGACATATATAAAAAGATTTTAGACTTTATTCATCCACCTATCAACTATGTTAAGATTGACAATTATGATACATGGTCAATGGACTCAACTCTGACTCCAATCATCTTGCCAATGTTAAAACAGCTTAAAGAAACCAAACACGGTGCTCCATACACAGAAGACTGTGATGTACCAGAACGCCTACGTAGCACTACTAAATCAGCACAGAAAGCTAAGAAGAATGATTGGGACAGTGATGGCAATCACTTCAAGCGTTGGGATTGGATCATGGATGAAATGATCTGGGCGTTTGAACAGCTTGCTGATGATGAGTGGGAGGCACAGTTCCACACAGGTACCAGTGATATCGTATGGGTTCCAAGTAAAGAACTTGATGCTAAAGGTAAACCCTTGACCTATGAAATGAAAGCGGGTCCTAAAGACACACGCAAGTGGGATAAGAAAGGCTATAATAAACACAGTACTCGTATAGACAACGGAACACGCTTGTTTGGTAAGTATTTCCGGGCTCTTTGGGATTAGCATGGAAGTCGCAGAAGCTGAACGATTAATAGTTGAATCATGTGATTATCATATCGCCGAACACGATCAACTATTAGGTATCATGTCTGGAATGAAAGGTAATGCTAAATTTGATCTTGTTAAAAAGAATATAAAAGCACAGCGCAAACATTTTATCGCGATGAAGAAAATATTTGAAGAATGAAATACATCGTTCACACTATTGAGATGGGTGATGTAGAAGATCCTGAGATCTATGCCGCAGCACCTATAATAGACTTTGAACGCAGTGAAAAAGGTCGTTGGTTGATGGCTAATAGTTATAAACAATTAGAGTTTACTATACGTCCAAATGAACGTACCTACGGTTGGAAAATATTAATTTGGAGTTATTTAAACGAGCAAGATTTAACTTTTTATAGTTTAAAATGGGGAGAAGCAGAAGATGAGTTATGATATTTTAAAAGCCGCATTAGAAAAAAAGAAACAACAACAGCAACAAGGTGTAAAAGGTAGTAAGGTTGACAGCAAAGGTGGTCCTGCTAAATCACAGGTTACTGTGAATAAACCTACTAAAAAATCAGCCGGAAGGGGAAGGTAGTGAAATACTTAGTTACAGGTGGTGCTGGATTTATAGGACACAATGTTGTTCGCCTCCTTGAACAACAAGGTCATGAATGTGTCGTCATTGATACCTGCACTGACTATGGATTTATTCCCAAAGAAGAATTAACTTATCTAATAGATAATCGTCTTAAACGTATCAATACCCGAATAAGAAAGATTGATATACGTGAAGAGATCTTTGTGGATACTATATTCAAAACCTACGAGCCAGATGTTGTTATACATATGGCAAGTTTTCCTAGGCAAAAAGTGGTTGAACAGAATCCTAGACTAGCCAGTGATGTCATGTCCAATGGGTTGATTAATCTATTAGAAAAAAGCAAACGACATAAAGTTAAGAAGTTTGTGTATATTTCAAGTAGTATGGTCTATGGAGACTTTACCTCTGATGTATTAGAAGCGCATCCGTGTAAGCCACAAGGGCAATACGGCATCATGAAACTCATGGGTGAGAAACTTGTAGAAGACTATTCACGTCAAGGTGCGTTTGATTATACTATCATCCGTCCAAGTGCTGTATATGGCGAGTGGGACGTAGAGGATCGTGTGGTTAGTAAGTTCATGACGACTGCCATGCGTGGTGAAACACTAAAGGTAAAAGGTGCTGATGAAGTCCTAGACTTTACCTATGTAGAAGATACTGCTCAAGGCATAGTCTTAGCCGCAACCAAAGATGTAGCAAATGGTAAAGTATACAATGTCACACGCAGTGATGAAACGCAATATACTCTCAAAGATGCCGCAGAACTTGCTATTAAGATAGCAGGTCGAGGTAGTTTAGAAATTGCAGATCGTGATCTAAGTTTCCCCAAGCGTGGCCGTTTAAGTATCATGCGAGCACAGCGTGATCTAGGATATAATCCTCAAGTAGGTGTAGAAGAAGGTTTTCAAAGGTATTATGACTGGTATTCCCAAAATCCCATTCTTTGGCGTAGATAGACAATATAACGATCTACGTGAAGAGATCTTAGACGTCACTGATCTAGTCTATGCCTCTGGCCAGGTGCTTGACGGTCCTAGAACTAAAATGTTTGAACAGGCTATCGCCAAGATGACTGAACGCAAGTATGCTGTAGCAGTTGGTAGTGGCACCCAGGCTCTTATATTTGCTCTACACGCCTTAAATGATCATGTTAAATTAGACATAGACAAGTCCAATGTTTTAATCCCTGGCCAAAGTTATGTCGCCACGGTTAATTCAGTATTAGAAGCTGGCTATGATCCTGTGTTCTGTGATGTAGATCCCATCAGTGGATTGATGGATCTTAATACTATCCCATTACATGCAAGTAAAATCAGTGCTATGATGTATGTTAATCTATTTGGCAACATACTTGACCAAGAACGTTTAATCACCTATCAAGAAATATTTGCTGATGGCAAGATACCTGTTATTGAAGATGCCGCACAGAGCTTTGGTGCTTACTATCGCGGAGTACCCAGTGGTAAACTAGGTGACATCAGCATCTTAAGTTTTGATCCTACTAAGAATTTAAACAACTATGGATCAGGTGGCATGGTTTTAACTGATAATCCAGACCATGCTGAAATGTTTCGCAGTTACCGTGATAATGGCAAGTCCTTAGCTCACAACGTCACCGGCACTAACAGCAAGATGTCAGAAGCAGACTGTGCGCAGATGTTGGTTAAGTTAAAATACTTTGACGATTGGCAAAAGCGTAGAGCAGAAATTGCAGAATACTATACTACAGAATTAGATGGCTACGTAGAATTGATACCTATAGATCCAAACGTTGAACATGCATGGAGTAAATTCGTTGTACATCACCATAGTCGCAATGTATTAAATATTGACTTAGCTGATAAAGGTATTGAAACTAAAATAAATTATCCTATACCATTACATCTGCATCCAGTGTCGTATGTTAATGCTGATGTGGGAATATTGGAAGGTGCTGAACAGTTTAGTCGCACTTGTTTGAGTTTACCCATCTATCCAGAACTAGAAGACTATGAAGTCGAATACATAGTTGATGCTATCAAACAGAGTATCTACTAGAGTAGTATTCTCGTAACCACGCCCATTCAAAGCTCCGCATTAGCTCCGTGTAATCACCGTTGACTTTATTATAATAGTCAACAGCATCAGCAGCACCTAATAAACTAAATTCAGCATGGTCACCATCACCAACGCTTAACCAAGTGTCCATGCGATAACCGCTTTCAACGCTACCTGTTTTAACTATATCATCTTTGAGTTTTAACACTTCACGGAAAGCAGTGCGCCAAGTTAGTTCTGGTGTGGTGTTGTAATGAGCGATGGCACTTACCCGAGGAACCACTGCATGGGCACGACTTAGGGTAAAGTCTAACCCCCAATCGTCTGTTTCTAATACTAATCGTTTATTATAAGCAATAACACCCATGTGTCCATATTCTAATCCGTTTACAGGATTACGACTGTTGAATATATAATGTTTGGGTTCTTGTAGCCAGTCTGGTTGCCATGCCCAATCAAAGTCTTTGACTACTTCTAGTTTAGCAAACACAGTAAAGAACCAAGGTGTGCTACTTAATTCAGCAGCTGCTTTGTATGCTAGTGCCCGGCCATTGACATTTATTATTCGTTTAACTTCGCGCCCACAGGTTTGAGCAAGGTGGGTATACCAACGTTCTGCTTCGGGTTCGCCGTTGCTGATATAGATAATATCTAATAGATCAGGGGTCAAATACTCCTGTTTTTGCTTGATAATATATGGATAATCATAGATTTGCTTGCCTAAATATGCCTGAACGTCACGTGGGGCTATACTGATACTACCCGCATCGTTAAAACTATAAAAGGCACGTTTATTCCATAATGGAGGATAAAAATCTACTGCTTCATTTACCCAAACATAAGGTGCGTCAAACTTGTATTGTTTAAGTTCTTGAGTAATATCTTCTGTGGCAGTTTCTAATACAGGCCATGGTAGTCTGGGCACACCTGGGTAATGCCAATTGACTTCTTTATACCATTCTAATAGGGCTATGTCCCATTGCTTTTTAAACTCATCTACGTTGATTAAGAACGTGTCACCAAATTTTTCGTAGCCACTATGCCAACAGTGTAGTTGATATGCTTCCCATGGAACTGCCCGATATTCAAAATCAAAATCTGTGTAATCACAGCAACTGGCAATGACCCAGATCCAAGGTGTGCGGGCTTTGGCTATACAACGACGGATAGTATCTAGATGATTATCATAGTAACGAACTGTTTTAGCGTGTGGGAACCGTTCAGCCAATGTTTGGACATTAGCATCATGCCCACCTAAGTCCATGATAAAAAGATCATACATTATGGTAGCAACATATGGATTAAATCTGCCAAGGTCTCTGACCATTTGTCGCTGGCAAATTCATCTATCCTTATATCATATTCCTCTTCTGTAGGTTTTTGGAAAATAGCGTTAGTATCTTTGTATTCGCTTCTCCTAACTGTATCCATCCAAATAACCATATCCGCATCAAACACTTCACGTAGTTCACGTGTAGGACAAACGAAATCACAGATCATTATAAATCCAGCTTCAACTCCACGATCAGCGATAGCACGCATTCGTACTGCTTGACGGCGGCGACCTTCTGAACTAAAGTCCCAATCATTGGTTTCTTTACGTAGATCATCAGCATTGGTCCACTCAGTATGATGATTCTTTAATAATTCATCAAATAACTTTTGTGCTAGTGTAGTTTTTCCGCTACCCGGCAGTCCCATTATTAATATTTTCATAATTTTTATATTCTCGGTAAAAATCTTCCATTACATCTCGATGCCACCATCCGCAGAAATGTTCATTATCTCGAGCTTTTAGATATGCTCCGGGATCGTGATCTTTTAAGGCTTGCTCCATGTCAATAGACAATAGTTTAAAACTATATACTTTTTTTAATAATTCAACAATCGTTTTGTTTTTCATTTGATTATTGTAGATATCATTGTCTTCAAAATATAGTCTATATTCGGATTCATTCCACGGACCATTAAATTGAGTGCCGGTTTTATTTTGTCCATGATGATAGGTTTCAAATCTATACACACTAGGCCACAAAATTGCAACAATTTTTGGTTTTAATATTGGTATTAAATTTACAGCCAGTCTGGTTACGGTATCTGCGCTGGCTCCACCTAAGCCGGCATTATAAACAACGTGATCATTAAAATACGTTGCACCTAACTGTTCGGGCCAATTATCTTCTACAGGTATCCCAACTCCAACTGTATGACTACAACCCAATGTCAATAAAATTAGATTATCGGGATGGATTTCAAACTCTCTACTTCTAAATCCTTGACTGTTATATTTGTAGCTTAAACTATGTTCTTCCCAATGGGGCGATGGATTTTTATTGTAATTTTCTTTAGTATCAGAGTCAGCCAAACTGAACCACATTTCTTGTCCGGGAGGATACGTTCCTACGTTTAACGAACAACCTAATTCCCAATAGTTCTTCATGACAACACTCGAACTCCATATAACTTTTCAAAACGGTCAGCATCACTACGGTCATTGACCATGGGCTCACCACGGATATTTAGACTAGTATTTAACAGCATGGGACAACCAGTCCACTCAAACCATGCTTCTAATAGTTGTCTTATTCCCGACCCATCAGCGGCAACAGTTTGTACACGAGATGTACGGTCAGCATGAATGATGGCAGGATAAAGATCAGGCTGCCGACAATAAGCGACTGTCTGCATATACCTGCTAGTAGGCCAACCACTAGGCATATCAAAATATTCCTTACATACCTCTTCCAAAATAACGGGTGCAAATGGCCTGAACTGTTGACGTTGTTTGATTGCATTTACTCTCTCCTTGATATCAGCACCACGTGGGTCTGCTAATAAACTACGATTGCCTAGTGCTCTAGGTCCAAATTCTGCACGGCCATTGGCGACTCCAACTATTTTATTAGTTAGTAATTCACTTATTAAATCTTTAACAGGATAGGGACCAGCTATGTCTGTACCTAGATAAGCATTCTGCCAGTTTAACTTACCGCCATAACTCAATGCCGCAGCACCTAGGCTACTACCACAATCACCAGGGTTAGGCATGATCCAAATATTTTGAAAGTAAGCACCTATTAGGTCATTGGCTTTACAGTTTAGTGCCACTCCGCCCATGTAAACTAAGTTACCAGTCGTATCTAATTCTTCAGCACGTAGCATGATATGATGTAGGCATTGTTCTAATGTATATTGCGCACTGGCAGCTATCTCAAAGTCTGTCATACCAGGATGATATTCATCACAGCCAACATGTAGGTTTTGTTTAAATTGTAGATTATGTGCGTTAGCCAAGAAGTCGCCATACATATTTGCATCAAACTGAGCATAAGCAGCCATTCCCATTAAGATATATTCTTCATCTAAAGGTTTAAGTCCAGCACGTTTAGTCATAGCTGAATAAAATAAACCTAGACTATGTGGATACTTCTGGCTCCATAATTTTTTATATACTGCACGGCCGTTAACGTATTCAGCTGACCAAATACTTGCTGTATCCCATTCGCCTATAGCATCAATAACAACTACTGTAGCACGATCATATGGGCTAGTTTGGAATCCTGCGGCTGCGTGACTTAAATGGTGACCATGATATTCGATGTCTGGTGGATTTTTATTTGGCCAAATTTTACGTATCTTGTCCTCAATACTAGTATCAAACAAGTCTTTGTATTGTCCGGCATAGAGTTGACGTGTTTTCTTTAACCAAGGGCGTTCGTAATAGGCGATACGATCCGGTATGCCACAATGTGCAAAACAATCGGCAAGAATCTCACGATTGAACTCACTGTCGTGTTTAACTTTACTATAACGTTCACTGTGCGCGGCAAACAAGATCTCACCATCACAGATGAGACTTACGCCTGCATCATGGAAGCCGGACGATATTCCTAAGATATTCATATATTATTTTTTCTGCTTCAATGTGTGCTTCTTCTAATGGATGTGTTGTTCCTATAGGAAAACCTTTTTCTTTTGCCCACTCATAAAATCCTAAATTAGTAGGAAACCATAACCATCTTTCACGATCAAATTGATTTAATAATGTAGTTAATGTGTTATCATTTTTAAAATGGTCGACATTGGTCAGACCATGGTCAACACTAGTAAACAAATAAGGTATATTTTTTAACTGTAAATATTGCTGTAACATAATAATTTCGCAAAGACTATTGTAAAGTTCCCAATATTCAAATGTACCCACGTAGTGATAAAATACTTTAGCAAACTGCCTAATTCCTTTTTCTTTTTCTTCTTTTAACTTACTAACATGCCAATCAAATACAACAGGATTGTCCACTGCAAATTCTTTTTTGATATCGTTAACGTTGTCTACAATAGACCACGCACTTATTTGCTCCCACGTTTCATCAAATTTAAATTCGTATCTACTCAAAAAACTCCAAGTAACTAGCACTAATCCAATTTCTTCTTTAGTTTGTTCGCAGACCGTCATTACAGTCCTACGTATAGCGTTATTACTATATCCCGGTTGTGCCGCACAATGGTAAGACATTCCCAAATGATTGGCCAATAATGCTGCATAACTAGATTTACTATATTCAGTATAGCCATCAGCTAGCTCACTACCATAGGTAAAACTATCGCCGCCGGCGATTAACTTACCCAAGATAATTTCTCCATATGCCCATAAATTTTTTCTGCTACCTTTATATGTCCTTCTTCTAAAAAATGCCCCCGATCTCCTACCGGACATTGATAAGCCCATTCCATCATAGTATCAACAGGCCAACCTACATAAAATCTACCATCAATTTGATCTAATAAATCTTTGTTAACATTAGCGGTGCGGTTATTGACCTGATGATTACCAAAACTATCTAGCATCAAATAAGGTTTATTATTTGCTTTAAAAAAGTTTTGTATAAGAATGATGTTTAGCAAGTATTGTCTATATAGGTAATCATCGTTGTGATGACGACTAAAATATTCTATTACTTCCCAGCGCCATGGACTGTATTGTTTATGTGGCAATGTTCCACCGCCTGGCCATAGGTCATAAAATCCATTTTCATCTGCCATTTCGATACGTGCAAAGTGACTCCATGCTATAATGGCCATATCGTAGTTGTTAATTTGCTCTACGCAATGTCTGACCATGCGTGTATTACCACTACCCGGTTTAGCTAGGTTAATGACTTCATATCCTATTTTTTTACCCAAAACAAAAGGCCAAGCGTTGTTTAAATCGCTTAGTTCTTCCCCATAGGTAAAGCTATCCCCAACCGATAATAAACGCATTATTTGTAGATAAAAGGATCTCTTTTACGTAGTTCTTTTAATTTCTTGCGGTAAGCTATTTCTAGTTTGATTCGATTATATAGATTTCTTAACCAACTCATTGAATTTCTCCTTAATTAATTCTGCGGCTTCTACATGTGCATCTTCCAAAGGATGTCCATCAGTGCCTATACTATACTTATTTTCCACAGCCCATTGATAAAATCCTCTTGGTCGCTGGGTATCATATGATTCTGTACCAGCCGGAAATAAGTACCAATGGTCCCAGTTAGTTTTAGGATCTAATAGATCTATTAGACAATTATCCACACAGGTAAACAGATAAGGGACCTGATGATATTCACAATATTGTTGGAATTCTAATATAACCTTAGGACTAGTATAAATTGTATCTCTAGTAGGCCATGTCCAACAAACAACTACTGCTTTTGAGCCACCTTTATGTAACTCTTCTCTAGCACGCCGAGCTATTTCATAATTGCTAATGCCAGGATAAGCAACACAGATATAGTTATTACCTGATAACAATGCAGGAAAGGTGTTGCGGCTATACCCATCGATACCCCCATGTGGGCTATCCTGTAGCTCACTACCCCAAATCATACTATCACCCGCGGCTACTATAGTCATAACCTGGTTTCATTATATCTATTTGCATCTGTTTATAGTTAGAATCACTCCAACAGTAATCAAATATATTTTTTATTCCATCGATTTCTATGCTATAAATGTCCAAATGATTACTTAGTATGTCCCATATCTTTTGATATTCTGTAGTTTCAAAACTACGTTGTAAATCGACTTGCCCTATCGCAAGATATCCCAGGCTTAATTTAGAATCTTGTGGGTCTCGACCGTTGGACTTTAACCAACGTTTGAAACGTTCTTGCTCTTCATTGTGCCAAGAATTTTCACCACCAAGCACAACATCGTTGGCCCATTCTATATCAAATTCACCGCTATAATATTGCAATTCAGTAATCGCTTCACAAACGGTATCTGTTAATTCTGGTGCATTTTCATCTCGAAAAACTTCAAATAATGTTTTGCCTATTTGTGTCCAATGCATATAAACTCCACCAAACTTTCGATCATATCCATTAATAATAAATCCCTGGCGATGTTCATCAATGAGATCATATCGAGTAGTATTCAGAAATGTAGTGATTTGGCTAGGACGCACCCAATAAGGATCATTTACTAGTTTCCTTTGACTCAATATGAGATTTTCCATTTCATGACAAATAGTGTTTAATTCACGTATAGCATATTTGGTTTCGTAGTCAGCACGCTTATAATAGTCGCTAAGATTCCATACAGTGCCCTGTAGACGTTCAAAATGATTATGTAGTTTGTTTAGCAATCCATGATTAGGCCCATTTTCTGCATAGTCAGTAGCCACTGTATTTTCTGGAGTAAAATATTCTTCGATTTGATAATCTGGGAAGAATGCATTTATAGTTGCTATGGCTTGATTAACTTGGTCACATAGATAAGGTAGTGTGCGAGCAGTCTTAGGAAACCCCATAAAACAGAAATTCTTTTCTAATAGATTACCAGACTGTAACAAAATTGTTAATGCCTGTATCCAGTCTTGTGCTAATTTAGTATCGTTAGGTATAATATAGTAATCTATTAAATCATTATGATCTAAGGGATTACGTAATGTTACTTTAACAGTTGATTGATTGATACCACTCAAAAGCATCTTTCCTTTGTAATAGAATGTCAGCCAAAGTTAGCTTGTCTCGGCGGATACTCTCTAATTGTAGCATACGAGCTTTACCTTTTGCAAGAGATGCTTGCCAAGTATCGGGATATTGTTCTTGAAAGGTTGGGCGTTGTTTCAGCTGGATCAGTATGTCCTTTAGCGAGCTATTTTGCAGGCATCCTGCAGGGTCTTGGCTAACCAGTAATTCATCTATCCAAGGATCTAAGATCTCTCGGGGTAGGGCCAAGGGCGACATAATAATGTCAGGACTAAAACTAAAGACTACTTTGGCAAGTATGTCCACGCCCAATTCTGTAGCTAACTTCTCGATGTTACGAAGTTCAAACATACCCGGTAGGGTAAGTGTAAAGTCTATTCTTGCTTGTCTACGGTGAGTAGAGACGCGAATAACTTCCTGAAAGTTTGCAAGCCACGCTTCATAGTCAAGACCTGTTCGGATATACTCTCCAATTGCTCCCGTACCGTCGAGGCTTGCACAGATTTGCCAGTCACGTAACCTAGCCAAAATATCAGTGCAGAGATTGATGCCGCGATAATTGATGCGACTAAGATTAGTATTGTATCTAGCGTAAACATTTGGTCCATCTCCCAGTTCAACAATGCGGTGCATATATCGCCAATGTTGTTCGTACATCAGTGGCTCTCCGCCTACCCAATATACTTCCTCGATTCGATGTTCCTCTACTGCGGTAGCGAACTCTTGCTCAATTTGTGAGCTCTGGAACTTTTCAATTTCGCTTTTAACGTCTGGGCGCATCCAATTATTCTTTGGATCACTCCAGTTGATCATGTCATGTTGTCTCTGTTCAGTTTCCCACGCACTAGACAACATGTCACCACACATACGACACTTAAAGTTACATAGATTACTAAAGCGATAATCCCAACTTACAGGCCGCATAGTTGTATTTCCCTCTGCGTCTGTTGTGTCCCATATACTCAAATACTTATGATTAAACAGTTGATCAAAATAACTACGGTAAACGGAAGTATTTAAAAGTTTGTCGTTACATACTTCGCACTCAGGTAATACTTCACCAGCCATCATACGACGACGCACACTTTTCATGTGATCGCTGTTCCAATGTTCCTCTAAGGTAATAGGGATATATTTCCCAGTACCATCACTGGTGTCAATGTACTGCTTAAAGTTCTGCGCTGGCTCACGGCTAGCACAGCACATACGGCGTTCAGTCTGTGGACTAACATAGGTATGTACCCATGGTGCTAAACATAATGTCGCTGGTTTATTCAAAATATGATTTCCACTCTGGTACCACATCTACTAATTTCTGTTTGCTTACTAAATCTTCTATTCTAATCTGTTCAATGAATTTAGGCAGCAATGATGTGTCATATTTGGTGATAACTAGTATATCTATTACTTGATCAAGTAATTTAATATAACGTTCATTGGTGTAATTATTTTTAGACCATTGAAGTTTTTCTATTAGAGGAGTTTTAAGTTCAGGTGGGATAATAGATACTGATAAATTTTTATTTCGTTCGTATACCAAACTAATAATAATGCGATCCATGTTATGTTTATGCACCCATGCAACAAATTGATCAAAACTAAAAACATTAACGGCAGTTAATACATAATTAACCACACACCCAAATTCTTGTTGTAGCTGGATAGCATTAGCTTCAACATCCTGCCATATCGCACCTCGACGTTGATATTCAATAACTTCGCCTGTTCCATCAATGCTTAATGTATAAAACACATTTTTAAATTGTTTAAATTTTTCCTGTAATGCTTTGGGATATTTACTAACATTAGTTAATAAACTAATAGTAATATTCTTAGCAAAATCCTGTTCTATTAGACGATCTATTAATTCATGAACTTGTTTCTGTAATAACGTCTCGCCACCAGTAAAATTTAATATTTCTACATATTTTAATATGTCATAAAAATCATCGGCAATAGTATTGTCAAATTTTCTATTCAATTTAGCATTAAAGAATTTAATTTCAAACGTTCCGCGTTTTGAACTTGCACCTGAAAAACACATAATGCACTCATAATTACAATAGTTACTAGGGCAAAAATCTAAACTCAATATATGATCAATTTTATAATCATTGTCAATAATTGATTGTACGTGTTCTACAATATCTGTAGTTATATGTTCTACAAAATAATAATTATTAAGTTGTCTTGGACTAGATCCGCCATTTTTTTCTGCTAAACTACAAGTTTTGCAGAATTCACTAGTATGACAGCTACCTTGAATAAAATTCTTTCTAAGATCTTGCCATTGCTGACTATTCATTGATTCTAAAATAGATTGATCATGTACCTGCCACCCATCTACTTTAATTGAACTACACGGCATAACCGTTGATGAAGGACCAACTAAAGAATAAAATCCTGCGGTAAATGGGAAAAGGCAGATATTACTGCCAAATTCATTATAAATTTTATCTAAATTATTCATATCCCATGGCCTTGGCTATTTCTAGATGAGTGTCTACAAAACTTTGTTCTCGATATTGATCAGTAGTTTTCATTTTACTTAAAAACTCGTGCCCATCACTGCCCTGACCATTCTTAATAAATTGCACAATCCGTAAGATTTCTGCACAATATTTAGGATGAAATTTGTGATGTTCTAAACGATCAATTACTAGTTCCCGTGCAGCTGGTGTCATACTACTGATACACATGTGCCATGGATCATGTAACATATTAAAGTAGACGTGATCAAATATTTGATCCTGTATCCAATCACATATTTCTGGCAGATAATAGACATTTTGTATGTTTACTGTCAGACACAACTGAGTAGAGAATTTGGCGTCACGCAGTTCAGTAAACTGTTTTAGATTACGGTTAACTTCTTCCCAATTGGCGCCATAGCGTTCATATTCAAATCGCGGACCTGTATTGTCTATACTAAATGCTACTTCGACGTGTTTAAAATGACTCCACAGTCTGTAACCATCTGGCAAGACTGTGCCGTTGGTATTATAGTGTATTTCAATATTCTTACTGTAGTTGTTATCAACAGCGTAACGTAGTAGTTCAAAGTGTTGTTCTATTAAAAATGGTTCGCCGCCAGTAAATTCAAAATACCTAATGTTGGGCAATAGAATTTTTAAATTCTCCCAAAACTGAGGATTCTCTCTTGGCCACGCACCATCTTGCAAGAATTTGTAAGCCAGGTGTTCTTTACGATTTTCTAAACTAGGTACATAGTCTATTTCTTCTTTAGCCCATTTGCTACTTGACCAACTACCGCATATACGACATTTTAGATTACAGATATTTCCTAACTTAAGATCAATAAACCAAAGTTGATTAGGATCAAGATCATCAAATTTGATGTCGTCAACATATTCTTTTAAGCGTATGCGACTATTCATACGCTTGCTAACGCGGCCGGCAGCTTCTTCATCCCAGCAGCGTTGACAAGTAGCTGGTTTTTGACCATACAAAAAATCTCTGCGTAGAATCTGCATATAACGACTATGATAAATTTCTTCTAAGGTGTGTGTTTTAAGATTATATTTGCGTTCGTATCCTTGTTCATCAAAGTAAGTAATCTCATCTTTGGCGAGACAGCAAGGACGTGCTGTCCCTACTGGACTAGTTTCGATACTGATCCAAGGCAGTATACAGATTTTATCTGATAATGGCATTATTTCTTAGCCCATTTATCATAGCAGAAGTTACGCAACTCGACATATTCAGGAAATACATCCTCAAACTTTTCCTGACGAGATACATCTAACTTATCATTTACTGAGAAAAATTCATGCAATAGCCAATCTTTATTATCTGAATCCATATAACTTAAGATACTTTCATATCCAACAATAGCACGAGTTAGCGGATCATGGGGTCTCAACCATTCGATGTGTGCTAGGATTTTTTCGCGAACCTGTTGTTTATATATTTCTGGTAGCACATCTATGCGTTCTCTATCAGGACCTTGAAGTATATTAATATTCCAATCTTGAGCTTTGATTAATCCGCGTTCGACCCAATCACGATGAAAATCCATAACGTGCAGGACATTGTAAATACTAACTGTCGAGCTAACATAAAAATCTACATCAGGGCAGATCTCTAGCATCTTTTCACGATTACGAACAATCTGATCCCAATCGGTTCCTTTACGTATGTATTCTGCACGAGCTCCCATAGCATCTAAACTGGCTCCGATACTAATATTTTTAAATAATCGCCAATAGTCTAAAACATTTTCATCCTTAAGAGTCAGTCGACTGAAGTTTGTATTATATATTAATCTAACATCAAACATTTTACGTGCAGCTAATTCTTTTAATATACGATAATGCTCCTCCATTATCAATGGTTCGCCACCAGCAAAGTAAATTTGTTCTAAGTATGGGATATGTTCTTGCATTTGATTCCACATGTCATCTTTATCTTTGCCTGCATACATAAACTGAGGATGATCGCGTGGGCCAAACAATTCCACTTCTTCATTGTACCAACTGCTGCTAAACCATCCACCACAGGTGCGACAACTCATATTACATAAATTTGTAAAACGTATATCATAATATCTTATTTTAAAATCATCAAATTGACCGTCGGCAGATGTTTGATCTACAAGATTGATGTGATGCCCAAAGTTTTTGTTGCTATCATTTCGCATGCTGACAAATCCGTGTTGTTCACGTTCGTAACATTTAGTGCATTCTCGACATTCTACTTCATTTATCATGTTAATACGCATTTGTTTATATTCGGGGCTATTCCAAACTTCTCGCATATTGTTATTGTGTAGATTTCCTAGCGGGTAATGACTGTCACTTAAACAACAAGGATATGCTTGGCCATTAGGAAAGGCATGCAGATGAATCCATGGCAATATACAAAATACTTTACTTTCAGTTAGTCGATGCATCTGCTCTTGATTGAGAGTACCCTTTTCAACATAGATAGGTTGATTATCTGTATAATTATGATTTTTATAATATTCTTCTTTTTGTTTATCTCTACTCATAGTTTATATCGTTCCAATATTTGTTTTACAACTATCTCATGTTCTTGTCTGTTAGGGTGTCTACATTCACTTACCCACGGGCTAATAGTATCTATTCTAATATCAACTCCGCTGATTATATCTGACCAACTGGTTTCAATTAATTTTATATTATTTAATTGGCAATATGCTCTGACTACATCTATTAATAGACCCCTTTTCTTTCTATATTCAGCATCATCAAATTTATAAGTCAATAACATTTGATATAAGTTAAATACCGTATCAATATTATCTTCTGAGTCTGCACAAATACAAGGTTCAGATAATGTCCATGTTCCGACATTTTTGAAATGTGCAAAGGGGTTGGTTAAATCTGTTGTAGTAGCACACCAATTTGGTATAAATTGCCACGTGCGACCTTCATTGGTCCACACTTCCCTGACAGGGCTAGTCCATCCTACTATGACAGCAGTAATATTTTTATATTTAGGTATTTCCTCTATCATTTTATAAAAAATGTTTTCATTGCTATTTCCAGGAAAAGCAAAGTTAACACATTCAACGCCTAATTGTTTTGCTATTAAATTAGGATAACTTAATTCAAGGTTTTTAATGGTAGCTTGATCACTTGCTAATCCCACACCGTGGGTGACACTACACCCAAACGCCAATATTGTCATAATGTATTATACCATTCGGCTAGTTGTGGGAATGTATGTCTAAAGTCTTTACCACGGCGTTGATCATATTGTTCATAAAAGTTCTTAAAGTCACGTTGCAGGATACTGTTTGTCATAGCACCGCTGTGTGGGCTGACAACTTCTTTCAAATAACTAACTAATCTACCAATTTGGTTAATTTCAAACTCGTGTAATACATCTACACTAAGATCACCAAGCGGAATTAATTGTCTAATACATTCTTCACGCACCTCTAAAGGTAATATCAATGGGCTTTGAAAACTAGGAAAGCGTAGAATATTTAGACTAAAGTTAATCGCATCTTTGCCATATTTCTTCTTAAGTTCAACAATACTCCACAGGAACTCTGGTAGACTTATCAAGCATAGTGCGTTTATGGTACACATGACATGTAGGCCACGCAGTTTACCACTAGCCAATAAGTAAGAAAGATTGCTAGTCCATTGATCCCAATCCAGGCCATCACGAATATATATTGCGTGTTGACCAATGCTTTCGTTGCTTGTATACAGATCCAATTTAATACCTTCTGTGGCATCTAATAACCTTTCTAATTTATCTTGTTCAAATCCTAGGTTGCTGTTTATAGCAAGCCGTGTTTTACTCTCGCCTCGGTGATCTTTGAACCATTCGATGAGCCGCCAGGTGTATCCTGACATAAGTGGCTCTCCTCCTGTGATCCGTAGTTCCTTAAGCGTTTTGTGTAGGTCTGATTCCCACCATTTGAAGAAGGCTTCAACGTATGGATTAACGTCAGTGATAGTATAAAGTTGGCTACTGTCATGAGTGTGAGTAAAATGATTGCGACCGTCGGAAACCAGATTGGTATATGGTCCATTACGATGAATGTCACGAACCCAAGTAGTGCTGAAAGCAGGATTGCAATAGCTGCAAGCAAACTGACAAGTGCGATCGAAAGCAATTTCCAAGGTTTGTAGGTTAACGTCTTGTTCTGGTGGAGTATTGAAAGCTTCATCTAGGTCTTTATCCTCATAAATTACTGTTTTATAAACACGGTCACTGATAATTTCATCAGACGCATCTTCTCTGTCTGCCATATCCTCAATCTTCCAGCAGTATTCACACCCGCTTGGCCTTAGGCCATCTTGCATCAATGCACGATCATTTTTCTTTTCACGTGTATTGTGTAATGCTCGAGGATTTGCTATTACCTGTTCTACACTTACCTGATGTGGTAATGGGTGGTGACAACTGGTAGTCTGCCCACTGCCTAACCATATGGTAGCGTTATACCATTTGGCACCGCAGAAGCTTGTTGACTTAATGTCAATCACTCTGCGTTTGTATCCTAAATCGGTTTCGTTATGGAGTTTCGGCATGCCACTTACACTCCTGCCAAAACTCTTTCATTTGCGGGAAGGTTTGTTCAAAACTTAAACCTCGACGTTGATCATATTCATGGAAGAAACGATAAAAGTCAGCACGTGTGTCATGTAGATACTTCTCACTTAACTTTTTGCCTTTTTTCATCCAATCAATATCTCGATGTAAACGTTGGATTTCATAATCTTTAAATCCATCATAGCGACCGCTGCCTTCTTCTAAGCGATGTAATTCCATCCATTTAGCAACATTTTCTAAAATGCGTACATAACTTTCTGGAAGTATCTGTAGACTTTGCCAACTTGGCGTTCTCAACACAGGAGTATCAAACCAAACACGTTGATAGGTAGTACTGTATAACTTACGCAACTCTAAGATGTGTTCTAATAGACGTTGTAGTCCCAAGATACTAAGATTATTCATTGTGATGATATAGGTCAAGCTATTACGATTAGGCACTTCAGTTAGGTAACGATGTACATAGGCTTGATTGCGTTGGAATTCTAATCCATCGCGGATATATTCAGCATGTTCAGCGATGCCTGTATCTAAACTTACATACTGCATGAAGTGTTCTATCTTAGTACCTGTACATAAGTCTTTAACTTTAGCAATATATTTTACAAACAAGTCTTCTGGGACGCTAAAATTACTTGTAACGTCAACGTGTAAATCGCTCTTAGGTGCAGCCAGAATATAATCAAATACACGATGCGTATTCTTATCCATAAGAGGTTCGCCACCCGTCATACGGAAGTGTTTAAGACTACCATATAGCTCAGGCCACCAACGCCAGAATGCTTCTACATAGGGATTGTTCTCACGCACAGGAATAGGTTGGCGGCGGCCTTTGAAATGCATGGGATCGTTGTGTGGACTCTTTGTAGGATATGCTCCCCAACGGTCAATATCCTTGCCCCATTCAGTTGAAAACTGCGGGCTACAATAACTACATGCTAGATTACACCCATGACTAAAGTTTACTTCAACATAACTTGGAGTAACATCTGCGTCCCATGGTAGATCTTTGATTTCATCGTAATGACTAGCGGCCCAAGGCTCGCCACTACGATAATGGCGATCACTTAAATGTCCAGCATCTTCCATATTCCAGCAATAGTTACATTCTTTAGGACGCTCGCTGTTGAGCATCTTTTTACGTTGTTCTTTCTTATATGCTGTGTTATGTAAGGCACTAGGGTGAAACTCCAATGGGTGTACATCAATCTCATGCAATGGAGGATGGTAACAACTGTTATTAAGTCCTGTTGGTAAGTGTAGGCTTACCTGTTGCCATTTGGCTAGACATAATGCAGGACCTAACTTGTCTTTCATCTCCTCTGCCGCTGTCATAAATGTACTTTTACTCACGTTCCATTACTCCTTGATTTTTAAACACACTCTTATAGTGATGTTTAAAGAATTTACTTTCTTCTGCGTCCATGTCTACGATAGGTAGACTTAATTTTTGCCTTAAAATATTTCCAATACTGGTACAATTATCTGGTTCGTGGTCTTTAAATTCTTTCCATAGTATGGCTAACTTATCAAAGTCTTGTACATCACGATAATCCCAATTATTCAGCATGGTCATCCAGGTGCCTAACCTGGCTCCATATATACTCCAAAAGCCATTTTCTACATCTGCGCCCACTGATTGCCAAATACACAAATGATCGTAGTTGCGATTATGTACACGAACTTCAAAGTCTACCAGACCTGGCTTACGACCACGATCCAAACACATCTTAACTCCTTCACGAAATCCGGCGCGCCATGCTTGGAATGGTGTTGCATTAGGATATGTGGTACTATAGCAATCGTGCATGGCCCAATAATCCGGATAAAAACAAAATTCTACATCATTGGCTTCTGTACCATCTGTGTTCTCATGTGTCTTCATAGCATAGACGAATTCTTTAGTCCAGCAACTTAGTCCACCGTTGCCATACATCAATCCATTTATTGTATTACGTGCCTTCCATCGGAATACTTTATTGCTGGAATCTTTATCTAACTTTAACTGTAGATTAAAAAATTCTGCGTCAGGAATATTATCACCGTCAATCAATAAGAAACGGTCTGTGGTGCTAGCATCTGCTGCGGCTTTATGTGCGGCATCACTGCCTTTAATGCCATCTACACGTTGAGCCCAGGGCACCATGTTTTGTATCTGTATCCAAGTTTCTTCTTTCCTAGGTTCATCATAACTCAGATATATACAATCTAAGTCTGCTATATCAATTAATTGTGTCATAATATTCTACATCCAAATATGTTTCATTTGATTCCAATACCAAACCTGCATGATGTTTAACTACAGCATATCCATGATTACTTTTCTTTAATTTTACACGAATTCCCAGGTCAATTGCAATCTTTTCAAGACATTTTCTTTGTACGTTTACCTTATATTGGTAATAATGATCATATAGATTCCTGTCAACAACCAAATACTGTGTATCTTTTGGGTGTTGTTGCATAGTACACATAGTAATCCTACCTGTATCGTCATAGTGTATACGATATTCGAATGGTTCTGGTGTCACTGCACCAAAACTCGCAAGAGCTTGATTAAATTCTTCTTCCCAACTCATCTTTATATTCCCCAATCAACTCATCTGTTATCCAAGATTTTTCTTGATAATGCAAAGGATGATATTGATTAATATTGTTAATGCGCACCATCGGCAAATCTGTTTCACACATTACAGAGTCAACCCACTGTGATTGCTGACTAAATCCGTTTATTAAAGGCTTCATATGCACAAAATTAATAAAATCTACTCCAGGTAGTGTGCATTTTTCTATTCCTAAAATTTTAGCAGCCAGAGCGTAGACTACATCTGTAGTAGCATCATTATCTCTACAATTAATCAATACGTGATCCCTAATGTGATCCCAATGTTTATATATTAATCTAGCATGATTAAAAAAGTTAGCCGATTCTTGACTATAGCGAAAATACATAAGTCCATTGTATACGTCAGGCAATTCATTATCTTCAAACACTTGCCTATATGCACGACTTGGACTTAGTTGCTGTAGATAATTTCTACAGCCTTGACTTAAAACTATATTACGTAATCTGAATGTATTCCACCAATGCTCTATGCTTCGAGTAAAAATTAAATCACTTTCTAGTTTAATAGTTTCCTTAAATGGTGTTAGATAAAACGCCTGCCATTCATTGGATAGTTTCCATTCACTGTGTTTAGCGTGATCTTCATCTAAAACTATCACATAGTCAAATACTTTGCGATGCTGATCTTGTATTTGTTCATTTGTGTTAGCATCAACTATCACAGCGTATTCACTGCCAGGCATGGTTAATTTAATGCTCATGGCTTGAACATAAGCTAATCGTAGATAATCAACAGTACTGTTCTGAGCAATAGTTAAAAATCCCTGGTGACTTTGATGTGCTAGCTTACGCATATAGAATTAATAAAATCTTTGAAATTGTCACTCAGTAAATAATCTTTGTCCATTATATGTATGTTTTGTCTAGGTATTATGTAGGCTCGATCCTTTTCTTTGATTGTTATCATTCCGTGCTTAACTGCCATCGATTTAACTACTTCAGTAAATGTCAGCATAGGCCAAGGGATACCTCGATCTAGTGTTTGATCATACCCATTTAATATGTTATCAGCGATAGTGAACGCATAGTCATTTCTAAAACTAGAATAATTTATTTGATAAAGGTTGCAATAGTAATTATAATTTCGTTGTATGCGACCGACTAGTTCAAATAACATTTTGGTCTTATTTGTTTTCCTAAATAATACTGCGGTAGCCCATTGATATGGCAATCCATACGGTCCCATGCGATCGGGCCAGCTACCAGATTGGCTATAGTTATGGGTCATGATACGATAATCAAATTCTTGCTCAAACAATTTTAATAGATTCTGATCTAACATAAGATAATCACTGTCAATTAACAGTGTTTCATCATACGGGCTCAATTTATATGCACAGTAACGATCTCCATTACGCCAAGTTGTCCCTTTACCAGGTTTAGTGTTGATTAAGGTATTTGTGATATCATTATCTGATATGATAGTAACAGGTAATCCTAGCGTATGTGCAATTAATCGTGCTGAACGTCTGGCTAGTTTAACGTAATCAGTTTGTTCAGTATTAAACGCAAACAGTAGAACTCCTCTAGACTTTTCTTGTGTGTTTAAGATTGTCATGTTGGATATGCCAAGAATTCATAACCATCTGATAATGTTGCTTAGACAGTGTTAAAAATTCTGCTCGATTGATTTTAATTGGATTTTGATATGTATCTTCTAGGAACAGTTCATCTGTGTCCCAGCTATTTAGAAATGCGATAAGTTCTGGCGAAACCTTAAATAAACCTCCATTATAAGGAACCTGTAGATCTGTTTGGATTTTTTCTCTCAAGATACGTTTGTTTACTTGGTAGTCAGTGGCTAATCGAATTTCATTCGTAATTTGTTCTAGATCGCTCATGCAGCTATTTATCGGCCTAAAATTTAACCTAAAAAAAAAGCACTCTAGAGGAGTGCTTTTATATAATTTGTATTTTAAGTTATTCCGATAACACCCCAAGTGTTGGCTAAGAATGTAGTTTCTGGAAGGATAATATCAACTCGTGTTGTAACCGTAACGTTGACCGCATCATTGAAGTTTGAATTAGTCTGTGCTGGTTGAGCTGTTGCTAGGGTAAATGTGATTGTTGATCCTTGATCTCTATTAGAACCTTGCGGACCATTGGTGCTGACATCCAATCTTAGCCAATCAACGGTATAAGTGTAAGTTGCACTGCTAGATGTTAAATTAGCGTATGTGGTTGGGGTAGTACTTAAACTAAAATATCCCGCACTCGAATTACTGCTGTTAAGCGTGCCACTAGAACCGGTGCGTGCTGTGTCTGTTTGAGCTCCTACTATTGCGCCACCTAGATTAGTTTGGAATAGTGTTACATAGTCACCACTGCGACTTGTAGCATTATTGTTTGTTGCAGTAATCACTAATTGCAGTCTACCGCCTGCATTAAAGAAATAACGAGCGGCATCACCCCCACTAGCGAATGTCACTGTCCTACTTGTGGTAAATGTCTTAAATGTTGTAGAATCAGCATATGATTGTGAAGCAGTAAAGTTTGCTCCAGTAACAGTTGATCCTTGGCTACCCCAATTCCTGTGATTTGTAGCTACGTTACTAACTGCTGATGCTACGTTTGCAAAATAGGTAATAGTTGCGCCTGCGGTAATACCGATATTAGATCCCGAAGCTAATCTTGCGCCTGCAGCATATTGGTGACCGAGAGTCTGATTTACTGTGTAAACTAATCCTGCCCATTGTGTAGCTGTCACTAGAGATGATGCTGACACACTTGCGATTTGCGTGGTTGTTTGGCCATATCCCCATTCGGCGCTACCTGTACCCCAAACATAAGCGATATTGCCGGCGACGGTAGTTTGTGCTAGACCATTATAATCTGTTGCTGCTATTAACCCACCAGATGCGTATGCCATTTTTCTATCCTATTTTAACTATTTAGCTTGACTATGGCTTCTACTATACCTTCGCCTGCTGTTCTTTTATCTTGTAAGCTACGTCCAATGACGTTAAATGCTGTAATTTCTGCGCGACTAGCTGATCTAGCCAGGCCAGCACCTGCTGAAACTAATCGATCACCTTTACGCACAGTGCCCGTTACACGCACAGGAACACGTCCTTGCACCGCTACAGCTGGGTGAGTCGCGTCATTTCCGGCATCACCATTCATTAAGAATGCAGCACGAGTGCTAACGACACCAAATACATCTTCTGTCAGATCTTCGGCAGCCGCTGTAATTTCTTTAGCACCGCCCAATGCTACCACTGTGCCTGCTGGATATGCAGAATCTGATTCAAAACGTTCTGCCAAGTCAGCGTATTGTGCTGTGATTGCTTGACCACGGAATGTTGTAGCCCATACGTTAGCAAAGCTCAATACACTAGATCCAATGCTGATAGCATTGGCACTGCTTGGTAAGATTGAACCAGCAACGATAGTCGTATTAGCCACTGTTAAAGAACTACCAACTGCTAGATTACCTATTAGACTTGCGGCTCTACTCGAAGCTGCTAGTGTTAAGATAGCTGTTTGGACCCCGTTTGAATTAACGTCGAAACGTATATTTTTGTTGTTTGTTGTTTCTTGGACTACTGCCACAGAGCCTGAGCTTGCATCTAATACCAAGTCACTACCAATAGTTGCGCCACCACCTAGAGTTAACGCACCCGTAGTAGTTTGTGGAGTATCTTTAAGCAAGAATTGGCTAGCTGTATAGCCGCCTAATGTGCTAGCACCTGTTGTAGCACCTGTAAACTGTGCACCAGTTAATGTGCTGGCACTGATTAAGTTAAGTCCTGGAATAATAGTACTGAACCCAGAAATCGCTGTCTGCGGAGTAAATGTTGCATCTTTACTTAGGATAGCGATAGCACTATTACTGATATAAAATTTAACTACTACATGACTAGCTGAACTGGTATCTAGTATCGTTTCAACTACAGCACCTGATGTACCTGCTGTTGATGTATATGATGGTCCGATAGTGATCCAGGCTGAACCTGACCATACTTTTAACTGTGCATTAGTCGTATCCCACCAAATATCACCAGTAACGCTAATTGCGGCGCTAGGTGCTGTTGATGATGTTATCGAACTAGAAATTGGTTTCCATACATTAGTATCAGCATTGTATACCTTTAGGATATCGTTGACATTGTCGTACCAAAGTTGGCCTGTTAAAGGTTGATTTGGTGGTGTGCTGTTAGAGAAGTTCTCTAGGTGTTGTATGTAGTTTTCGTTAAGGAAAATACCATAACCAGCATAGTTTTTACCAATTAAGGTAATACTAGTTGCTGTGGTATTTACGGTACCGTCTGCCACTGTAGCTATGACCGCACCTGCTGTTGTAGTAACTGTATATGCCATTTTTCTAACCTATTTATATTATATTATTTATCACTGTTACGGTGCTATGGTTACATAACCGTCGCCACCTGGATTTGAAGCTGGTCCACCATTGGTTCCAATGGTAGGAGTAACACCTATAGGTGTTAAATTCTGACCATTTATGCCGGAATAAGCACCACTATCGCCGCCTGGTGTTGCTCCACCGGCACCTCCTAGCAAGTAGCCGCCACCACCGCCACCACCGCCACCACCGTCACCGGATTTGTCAACGCCTTGAGCACCGGCTGATGTAGCATTATACGCTGTAGCACCCTGTCCTAATCCGCCACTACCCAATCCTGCACCCCCAGCTCCGCCGCCGCCTGCGGCTACGATAATTTGAGTAGCACCTAGTCTTACTGTGGTTGCAGCTCCACCGCCGCCACCAGCACCCGATGTGCCTGATCCGCCTGCGTTACCACCGCGGCCACCATTGTATGTTCCAGCTGGATCTACACCTCCGGCTCCGCTACCAGTTCCACGGACTCCGCCTGCTCCAGCACGGCCACCGCCACCAACTATAAATGTAAATACATCACCGGGTGTTACTTGTATAGTAGCTGTTACAACGTTACCAGCAAAGCCAACAGTAGCCGGGTTGCCTCCATCACCACCACCAGATCCACCACCGGCACCAGCTACGATTAAGTTAGCAGAATGCACACCAGCTGGGATAGTATAGGTATAAGTTCCCGGAGTGCTATAAGTTGTTGTGGTTATATTGTCGGGGTAGAATTGTTTCCAGGTACCATTATCATTAACGTATCCGTATCTTACATTAGCAAAAGCACCACCAGTATGCACATAAAGTTGTTGGACCTGATATTGAACATTTCCCGGGCTTGCAGTAGTTCCGTAGACATATAACTTTGGCATTATACTTGATACCAGATATCTCCATTACTGCCACCGCTCGGGGGCGATGCAGATATGGTTTTATTACCTTGGCTGTTCTTACCGGCTGTTGCGATAGTTGTAGTTACATAACTTTGAGTAGCCACAACATTACTTGCGATTAGGATAGATCCAGCTACAGTTAAATTACTTGATACATTGATAATATTGGCAGTTACGTTACCAACGATATTACCAAAGAATGTCCGAGCATGTACGTTAGCAAAATTAGTAGATGAACTACCAATATCAATGGTTCCTACATTGGTTGGTAACAATCCATTCTGGATACTTACTGCTCCTATCAATGTGCTAGTACCAGCTACTGACAGTGCTCCGCCTGCTGAGAAGTTGTCTGTAACAGCAATAGATTTTTCAAAACTCACACTGCCTGTGCTACCGCTGATCGCAATAGGTTTGACAGTGTTATCCCCAGCAACGTTGGCATAAAAATTAATATCTTTGTTATTAGTCGTTCCGGTAAAGTTAACTTCGGTGGCCTGTGTTGATATATTCAATCCACTACCTACGATTAAATTACCACCAACTGTTAGTTGATACGCAGTAGAAGTATTTTGATCGCTACGGAGGAATTGGCCAGCAGTGACCCCATTTAAGAATAATGCATTACTAGCATCACCCGTAAATTGTGCACCAGTTAATGTGCTGGAACTTACTAGATTAAATCCGGGTTTGATCGTAGCAAAGCCAGCGATGGATGTCTGTGGAGTAAATGTTGCGTCATAGCTGATGATACCAACTATGTTATTATTAACCTTAAATTGTATGACTACGTGATTGTTACTGCTAGAGTCTACGATAGTAGTAACCACTGCTCCTGATCCAGCTAGGGTGCTGGGAGGACCGATAAGTATCCAATCTAAATCTACTTCACTCCAAGCATAAAGCTGATTATTGGCAGTATCGAACCATAAGTCCCCGGGCGACCCAGATGCAGGAGCTCCATCTTGTGAAATACTGCTGCCGACAGGTTTCCAAACATTCGCTCCAGTATTCCATACTTTCAATGTGTTTATAGTTGGAGTGGTGTCATACCAAAGCATACCTGTAAGTCTTTTTGCTTGATCAGGTGCTGTATTAGCGGCAAAATTTTCTAGAAGATGTACAAAGTTTTCATTTAAGAAAGCACCATAACCTGCGTAGTCTCTACCAATTAAAGTTAGTGGAGTAGCAGAGGTATTGATTGTTGCGTCTTGGACTGTGGCAATTGGATTGCCAATCGTAGTAGTTATTGAATATGCCATTCTTTCGCCTTAATTAACTTTCTATTTGGAACCAGAAATCACCATCAAACGTTCCAGCATCATTTACACCTACTTGAGGTTCGGCTGTGCTGACGATCTTAGCACTGCGATGTGCCGCGTTACCCCACCATTGTCCTGCTGTTCTTACATAACCTGTTGATGCTACTGAAGAATCACCCGATCCTCCTCGGTTAGCCGTAATAACGTTAGCTGTAGCACCGTTTTCTAAATAAACACCAGCACTGGTAGCTGTCATCACCGTGGATCCATCAATGACTAAGTTTGCAGATCCAGATCCACTGTCATTGATCCACATCCAACTATTGTTTTGATAGATCTTGTATGGGAATAAGCCCGATAATCCTGATGATACAAATTCTGTAGTTGCAATCATCGTATTACTTGTACCAGCTGGTGCTGTTACTGCTGTTGAAATGCCCCATAGGTTAGCATTGATAAATCTATTATCAACATATTGTTTAGTAGTAACGCCCAATACCGTTGTTGGATCAGCAGCAACTTCAACCGCACCCGTAACTGCATTGATGCTGAGATATTGTGTAGCAACACCTGCTGTTGTAGCTTTAACACTAATGTTACCACCGTTGATATTGTTCGTAATAGTTAGCGCATTACCTGCTGTTGATAGTGTAGCAACTTGATAGTTACCAAGCGTGACCCCGCCATTGTTTAGGATTGTCAATGTGCCTGTGCCACTGTTGTTGATATTGTTTCGGAAATAATTGGCCGCTGGTTGTGTGCCTAGATAACTGGAATTATTAGCTGTACCGTAGATAGTATAGGCACTGCTCATATTCCAACCAACTTGTATCGTAGAGAAACCTGTGATTGGTGTTGCTGGAGTAAATGCCACTGAACTGATTATCGCTGTGCGTGTTCCATTGAGGTATTGTGATACCACGTTAAATGTGGTTGTGCCATCACTGATCTGTTCCCAAAGTGCGCCACTCTTACCATAGACCACGCTGTAGCCTGGACCCACTAGGATCCACCCTGAGGCAGCATACGGTGTTGTACCATCATAGCAGTATAACTGTTTGTTGACACTATCCCACCATAGGTCACCAGCTACTGTTGAGCTCGGTGGCGAAGATTGGCTGGTGCAGCTACCTACGTTTTTCCATACAGAACTAGCTGTATAAACTTTTAGGGTTTTAGCATTGGTATCATACCATAATTGACCTGTGTTAGGACTAGTTGGAGCCACGCTATAGGCAAAGTTTACCAGTAGATCTACTAGATCTTCTGCAATGATCTCACCATAGCCGCTATAGTTACGCCCTACCAGGGTCAAGCTAGAAGCAGTATTATTTACTGTGCCATCTAATATGGTGCACAGCACTGAGTTATCTGGTAAATTAATTGTATACGACATGTTCTATTATCCTAATTATGCTGTCAAGTTTGTTAGCGTTTGAACTCTCACTGTATATTCTATTTGAATAAGCCTATTCAGTGCCTTCTGCACTGGGCTAAAAATCACGTGTGTCAGTAATGGTAATCCTGCACCCAATCCTGATTCACCCTCTAAGTAACCAAATAATCCCAATTCGTCAAATACGAAATCCCCATTGAGCGTTTGGCTGTTGTCAAATACTGCCTGTCCACTAGGTTCACCGTAGTCAAGTAAACAACTTACTACTATATCTGTATATTTTAAACCTGGAGTGTGGTTAACTATCATTTTATTATTTACTGGGTCAGTATTAGCTGAATTAGTATCGTCTACGATTTTAAAATATGTAGGATTATATAGGTCAGCGTTAGCTACATTAGTATTTGTAGGCAAGTATGTGATAACACCTGTAGGGTCAACAGTGGTTCCACCGTTGCCAAAGTGCATTTCGCTGATAAATTTAACACCACTACCTGTGTAGTTTTTATTAGCCACAGAATTAGCTAGGGCATAACTAAAATTTTCATAGTGAATAGCATTACGCTTGTCCACAAAAACTTCTTTGGTTACAGGATCAAATATCTTGATATGTCCCTGTAGGTGTATACCACCTCGCTCATCCGGCTGTTTTTTTGGTTGATTATCTTGTGTATTAGTAGTCATATTCTTATTTATCGCTTTATTATCCATGGAATTTTCTTACCATATCGCTAAATTAGCGCGACGCCATGTATTATTAGCAATACACACATAAACATAACTGCTGTCGTAGCTGATTTGTCCGGTAGTTCCTACTGAGTTATTAGCTGCTGGAACATAAACATTGCAGACAATTAAATTGCCGCAAATGGTTACATTTGAATTACTAAACGTAGTAATTACATTTCCAGCTAATGTTCCACCAACGTGGACTTTAACTGTGGTATTGGGTGTATCTGTTCCTAGGGTTAAGTTTCCTGAATTGATGTAAACATATCCGTCATTTTTACCGCTGATCGTCCAGGCGCTAGATACAAAATTATTACCATTTATGCCCATGTCAATATATTTGCTAGTGTCTGTGCCGTTGGGGGCTGTGGCAATAAAGTCTGCGCTTACTAGATTACCAAAACTGTTAATATTTTGTACGTTTAATTGTATATAACTGTTAGCATCGTTAATAGCATTGACTATTATATTACCATATGAGATTTGACTAGGGAATCCAATGTTGGCAACTCCAAATACTGTTAAGTTTCCATTGACTGTCGTGGCTCCAATATTACCATTATACGTTGGTAGATATGAAGTTACTTGAACGTTACTATAATTAGTACCAGCAGTGGTTTGTAGAGTATTATCCGGGAATGTCACGCTGCCGTTGCTGTTAAAGTTCCACGCTGTAGAGCCAGCATTGGCCGCTAGTCTTACAGCTTTGCCACTCTCTGCTCCTATGTATAAGTTACCACTGCTTAATGTATTGATCTCTCCGGCTGGTAGTGTTAAGTTACCACTGGCATTAAATATCCATTGTTGAGAAACATTACCATCACTGTTGGTTTCTAATACTACATTATCACTAGCATAAACTGCGGCATTACCTGCGTCTGTTAAATATATGCTGGTAGCATCGCTGTTAACGTTGCTGGTAAAAACTGCTGTGTTTGCGTCTTCATTATAGATCGCTGTATTATCAGGTAAGGCGATATTACCATCAATGAATAGTTCGCCGGTTGGACTAGAAATAGTGTCTGTTGATAAAGGAGCAAGATTACCAAATGCTACCAATGTATTGGCAACAAAGTTTGGAGTTACGTTTTGTAATGGTGTGCAAGAAACGTTACCAGATGTCACACCTGTGACCGAGCCTATTGGATACGCTCCCCAATAGATCTGCATACCCACTTCAACTCCGGTGGTATCGGCTACATAGAACCATGTAATTCCGCTTGGGTTGAATCCCCAATATTGGCTTCCGACTATGGTGGTTGTTGTTGCTTCACTGAATGTAATACTGCCATCTGCACCGTATAATTCTGTAGCACCTAATCCAACAGTGTCAGTAGTAACTCCATAAACATCAATATTACCAGCTGATATATCACCATTGACATCAATAGTTGTATCACCAGGGAATGTTGTAGTGCCGTCTGTGTCAAATGTCCAGGTACCTGCACCTGCGTATACGCTAGCATTGCCACCATCAGTTAAAGACAATCTTGTAGTTTCGGCAATGATATTACTTGTAAAGACTGCTGTGCTTGAATCTTCATTGTAGATTGCTGTGCTGTCAGGTAATAATATACTACCTGGGGTGGTTAATTCTCCTTCCGCTCCAAATCTCCATGCAGTGTTGCCAACATAGATCGCTGGCGGAGGAGCACCTATGATTTCAGTGACTCTAATTGTAGCATTACTTACAGGAAATCCATTACCCGGATTAGGAACATTATCGTTAACAACCGTTATAAGATCACCCACATGGAATGCGTTACCAGAGTCAACTATGGCCACACTTGTGATTGACCTATCTGGTGGTTGACTAACGGATTGAGCACTAACGGTACAATAAGCTCCATTTACTTGATTAATACCTAGTAGAAAGGTTGGGCCTGCAATAAATCCTTGACCACCAGCGACCACTGATGCACTGCTGATTCCCCCTACTGCACCACTTAAACTAACCGCGCGACCACTGACATTACCAGTATAGGTATCTAACCCAGTTGTGCCTACATTAGCACCAGCAAAAGTTAGTCGTCCGCCTGCTGTGGCTAACGCAACACCACCAATATAAATCGTTGTATTGCTGATCCAAAGATCTTTCCACCATGTAGTAGAGTTACCAAGGCTATAAGTATTGCTGGCTAACGGAATAACGTTACCGGCTTGTCCTAAGATATAATTTTGTAGTTGATCAACGTTGGCTTTTACGGTTGTTGGTGTGCCCGTGATGTTGCTGACTATAGGTAACAGGACATTACCCTGTACCGCAGCTACATTTCCAAGTTGGCTAATCTTAATTGTCATTGTTATTCCTCAGTGTAAATTGCTACATTGCCTTCAGTGTTTATCGTATTTATCGCATCTTCAGTGATGAGTTCGTTCGGTACTCCAGGAATAATGCCATTGACTATTGGGAATTGTTTCAAGAACAATGTTGCTGGTGTAGTAGATCCTCCCATTCCGGTGCCGTCTAAAGCAGTTCCGGTTCCTGCGTTATAGAATACGTTAGCATTATATAATAGGTTACCGACTGTGGTATTACCTAATATAGTATTAGGTATGATTTGATTCTGTCCAGCATCTATTACATTTTCGCCTGCTGAATGTGTAAAGTAAGCACCGGTTCCTTGTGTTCCTCTACGTAGTTGTCCTAAGACGTGTCGTCCTGGCAACACTGAAACATTAGCATAGCTAAATGTGCTTGCATATACATTACCTGTAGTTAAGAAATCAACACCGTCATAGGTAATTGCTGACCCAACTGCATACATTGTGTTAGCTGTCCATAATGCAGGAGTGTATACAGTCTTGGTATAGAACGTGATACGTTCGCCGTTGATGAATATTGCACCCGGACGAGCATATAATGTGCTAGGGCTACTTAACCCTGATGAATCAGCTACATAGATATTAGCATCTGTCAGATACAATGTCTGAGTTAATATAGTGGTGTTAGCTGTAGAAATTCTCAGATAACTAGCTTCATCTGTCATGTTATCAAATATACGATAAGCTACTACATTAGCGTTACCATCGATCTGAGTATAGATACGCATATCTAAGGTATCATAGGTTCTACCCGGAACTAGTTCTTCCGGAGCATGACTATTAACTGGATCAACGAATGCACCACCATAGGTAACGATATCTTGTGGCGCTGTTCCTAGGCTTAGTTGGCTAAACAAGCTATACATAGCTACATCAACTGAACGTGTAGATAGTAATGCTATACCATCTGTGCTGTATTGGACAGCGTCATATGATGCTATATCATATCTACGACCATACAGTGGGCTTAATGTAAAGTCTGCACCTTGCACCGGTAGTGCTGGGTAATCAATACCAGGAACTAATTGATCTAGACTATTGTAAGTTGCAGTAATAGTATCATCTGTAGTTAAGTTAATATTAACTGACAGAGTTACCTGTGTTACTTTGATTGGTATACCGCCGTAACTGAATGGTACTAGGTTAGCTGTGACTGTGGATTGGGCATCTAAATTAATACTGTGAGCAAACCAGCTGTTAGTTTCAACTGAAGCTTCAAATGGAATACCTATTCCACTAACATATTCGCCTTTAGCATATAGGTTGTTAATAAATCTGCCAGGCTTTGGTGAAGATTCAAGTGCAGGACTGATATTACCTACGATACCTGAAATAACACTGCTGCCGTTGGCAATATTACCAACAATAGTGCCTCGACTGTTGATCATTATAGTCACATCAGCAACCACATTAGCTACATAGCATGATGGTACATTACCAGTGATTTCATTTCCAGTGATATACATGCCCGGGATTAATGTAGGGGCATTGAATACATAGATAGTATTAGTATTGGTCGCAGAATTAGCTAGTGTTAATGGAATTGATATCACATCAATGGCCGGCATCACGTCAGTTGGTTCATAGTAACCAATAATGCGATCGTTGGCATTAGTAAATAAATTAGCTGTGTATTCAGTATAGTTATTTGGAATAAAACTACTACCAGTTGTAATATTACTATTAACGGTGTAGGCTTTACGGATCATCACATTACCATCTGGGAATGCATAACTAACTATCTGACCTGCGGTATACGTTGTGTTACTTGCCCAGCGTGTAACCGTAGTATCATAGCTAATACGATCAAATTTTATCTTAGTGTCAAAGCTACGAGCAAACGGGCTCTTCATCACTGCATAGGCATTAGCCCTGCTGGTGTTGCTACCGTTGATAATTACTGCCGGAGTTGTAGTATACCCACTACCTGCGTTGGTTAGTGTAATTGCTGTTATAGCACCAATGTTTCCATCAATAGTTGCTACCGCTGTAGCACCAGACCCATTACCGTCTACACTAGTAATAGTCACTGAGGGCGGAGTTTGATAGTTAGCACCCGGCGATGATATCTGTATGCTTGACACTATAAGATTCCTATTTGCATACCATTGATTATACGGGAATGTCTGCCAAGTAGCAGAGTCTTCCTCAACATAAGGATTTTCACCACTCGGACTACGGAATATACCGTAACCAGTTGATGTGTCATAATACGCCGGAAGATCAAAGTCAGTGATACTACCTTCAAATACGTCATCACCTGTATAGTTAATCAGATATTCACGTATCTTAGTCCTATAGGGCTTAATCTCATCGATGTAATCTTCATAGTATGTTTGATTATCAACCACATAGCTTGGGTATTGTGCTAATGATCTTAATTTGTGTGTGACGCTGATAAAGCTAGATTTAAACAACCAGTCAACATAGTTTTGTTCTGTTAATAGATAGTTGATCAAGATAAAAAACAGATTATTAAATTCTCCCTGCAACGTATTAGTAAATATGGTATCATTTAATGTAGATACGATAGCACGTATTTCGTCATTGGGATTTTGATCGAATCTGTTGCTGTCAAAATCCTGATTACCAAATCCAAGCCCGTTACCAGCAAAATCACCCAATGATGTGGATAGCTGTATAGTACCGTTTTGTATACCCACAACCTGTAATGATCCATCATTCTGTACCACTACTAATTGCCAGGTACCTGCGCCAGTAGCATTGCTGATGTAGATGATTATACCTTCAGTGGCTTGTAATTTTAGCGCATCATTGGTAGTCGCCACGCTGAAGTCTGGTTTAGTTGCTGAGCTATATCCGTCAGCATACCAATCAATGTAGATCCAGTATTGATTGGTCTTGTATGATTGTACCCGTGCAATACTCCATGCTTTATCAACAGTTAATTCATATAATACCCAAAGACCATTCTGAGTAGTATCGCTAGTGACTAATACTAGATATCCAGGATCAAGAGGATCTGTGTCTATGTAATATAATTCAGTATCAGTGGTCACACTCTGATCATACTCACCTAGTTTAAAATTAGGCTGTGGATCTTCTGCATTTAATCCGCTCAGATCAAATTGTTCAGTGATAGCATTGACAGCAAAAATTTTATTGACGTATGCGATCATTTCATCAACAGCACGGAGCCTGTCTATAAACATGCTTTGTCTTGGTCGGACGCTGATACCATAACGATCAGCAGTACTGAGTGTTGGATCAGGTACAGTCCTACCTGATTGATCAAGACCAGATAAGCTGTCGATTAATTTATTAACTATTTTGGCAGGTATTTGATTCGCTGGGTTGCCTTTCTGTACCAATTCGTATTCGCTATGGATGATATCAGTATTGATCGTCAATTGATGATCTAAGTGCATGATTGTATTATCAGCACTTAGGTACTCGCTGACATTATAGAATGCGATCGCGTCGCTGCGAATCATCGCAGCGAATCCGATATCCTGATTCTTAGGATTTAAAATATAGTCTTGGACAGCACTAACAGGTATATTCCTACTAGGGTCATTGGGATCGACAGTGGTTTTATCTTTAACCCAATAGTAATAACGATTGGTAATAATACCAGTAACTGGATCAACAAATATTTCTTCTACGTAGGCACTGTCATCAGCATATTTGGGCACGCCACTGCCTGTATATTGACTAGGAACCACATTGCTTTGAACCCATTCTAACACTTCGATCGTTGATCCTGGAAATAGTTGTCCCCAATACAGTGAACGATAAGTTAAGGTATCTTGTTCGTAGTCTATATATCGGACACTGCTGAGATTCCACCACACTTTACCAATCTGTAGGTCTCCCCAATAGACACTTTGATTAATATCTGCTTTGGGATTGAATCCTCTATTATAGATAGCAGGATCATATTCTGTCTTGAAAGAAATTTCCTGTTCAGCTTGTCCTAAGATGCGACCTTTAGCAGGATCAATAAACTGTAGATCATACTTGATTAAATTAGTAGTATTATCATATAAGAATGCACGTGTAAGACTGTCGATGTCTACTTTATCTCGTTGCCAACGGATCAACTGCCATCCTCGTGTCATTGTTGGATTAGAAAATATATAAACAGTTCCCGATCTCTCTGGAGCTCCATCGACTGTGGAAGCCGGAGCACTGACTGTGATATATGTTCCTTCAATATCTAAACTGTAACCAAACCCGGCACCCGGAATAAGATCATCGGGGTTAAGTTGCTGTGCATAAGCGTAACGTCCCGGATGTTCAACTTCATTACGTGGATCGTCATATAATTCGTAGATATAAACACTACCACTACCTTGAATACTGTCATATAATCTTGTAGTAGATTGGTCTAATGTAGTGCCTTTTGGTGTTGTGGTTACGTCAAACGTAGTGAAATCTTTGGTAGTGCCGCGGGCACTACCAATTACTAACATATAAGCATTAGCAGCCAATTTAACCTTATTACCAAAATATTCCCCCGGAAGGCCAAACGGATTGACGATGATCTGCATGAATGCAAATATGATCAAATCAGCATCGGCATACACACCTGGGCTGTTAGGTTGATTAGCGCCTGACAGGATACGTAGCAAGTTTTTAGCTACTGTACTGTCGGAGTCAAATCTCAATGTTCCTGCACTATTGCTTGCTGTAATACCTAGTAGATTAGCATCATTGACATCTTTAACAAAACTATCTAAGCTGGCTCTTAACTGTGCAGTGGTTGTTGTACCATTGACACTGACAACATTACCTGATGACCAACTAAACACATTAGCATTGTCGTTATAGTCACCAACTGTGATATATCTACTACCTGTCACGGGCGTATCAACTAACACCGTTACATTAGCTACACCAGTAGAGGATACAGTCTGTGTGATATAATCGCCTATATTGGCTCGGACATTGGCACTTAATGTTATAATATTACCAACAGTAGCAGGCATCCAACGACCACTAACAGTGATCTCAAAGTTGTCTAAGCGTATCTTGTCGCCTGGCATAAACACTGGATTTATTGTATAGCCAGTGTTGGTACCATATAGTCGACCTCTATTATGGAATTTCCATACAGCACCTGAGTTATATTCTGTACCATTGTCATAGTTAGGTGCGCCAATATAGATCGCACAGTTGTTTGAACAGATCGTCAGGCTGGTACCAAATGCCGCATTTGATTGGATAGCTTTTAATCCACCACTTAAACTATCTACACCAATTAATCGTTCTAGTAGTGCGAACTGATTAACTTCAATATATAACACGCGACCAATCGGGGGTGGAGTGATAAAACGTATCCTATTACTGCTTACTATGATATAGTTGTTTACTTCAACATTATCTAACAAGACCTTATAAACTAATGCTATGGAATTTTGTGTGATATAATCCTGACCACCAGATCCTGGGACGGCATCTATTACTGTGTTAAACGCTTCAATCACTCGATCGTATACGTAAACAGCTCCTGCACCAATTTTAAGTTCGCCGCCGGAGCCAACGATATTATCATTGGGTGTGCCAACTGCTAGTTGTGCGCCATCAAAACTGCTTGACAATGCAAAGCCAAATTGTGCTCCAATGTTGCTGGTTGGTAATGTTAATGTTTTTAACCATTGGTAATAAGGTTTTTGTTTAATGCTAATAGTACCAGTATCAAGTTTTTGCGGGTTTGCGATATTACCATTATTAACAAAATTAATTGTGGTTCCATTTAGATAATAATCAATGTTTGGAATAAATGTTTTAGTTCCTGTTGTAATTAACAACGAGCTAGGGTCGCCCACAGGACCAGTAACCGCCGGAGTAAATGATGTAACGGAAATATTACTGGTTACCGCATAGCTATTTGAAGTTAACGGATAAGCTGCCACATTAGACAAGAAGCTGCCGGTGGTAATACTGATATCGGTTGAATACACCGTTGTTACATTGCCAACAGTTATGCTTAAATTAGGTGCATAAACAAAATTAGTTAAATTATCAACCTGATAGGTGCTGGCATTCTCAACCCAGGTAATCCTAGCAGTAGCACCAGTTATCGCCTGTGTAATTATATCACCAACGTTGGCTGTGGTACCTAATGCTGAACTCAGTGTCAGTGTATATAAACTGTTAATAGATGTGATCTGTTCTTCAACAGGGATAAATCTATTCAATCCGTAGACATGCACATTACCTGATGATACAGCAGCATTACCGGGAGCCCCGACATATAACCAATCGCCTGTTTGACTGAATGCTAGGCTGTAGCCAAATTTTCCTTCTGAACCTATGTTGCCTACTAAAATTTGACTGCGATTAAAGGCTGTGGCAAATTCTGATTTATTGTAGATATAAACATAACCAACATTACCATAACTTGCAGGTGCGCCAACAGCTAATACGCTGTTTGATGCTGGATCAATACCTATTTCTACTGCATGACCAAATGCATGAGTGTTTGCGCTCAATGGACTGATGCTGAAGCTTTCTTGGAACACTCCAGCATAATCTCTTAGGAACGTATTAACTATGCCAACGTTGCTATTAGCGTTGGGGCTACCAGTAACAACTATCAGTCCATCGGCGGACATCTTAACGCTAGAGCCGTAACCATCGTTGGTCGCATATTCACCTATGTTTTTGGTTAGCTGTTGATCTACTGTCCACGGTGCTTGTTTTTCATAGACTTTCCAGGTATTAGTAGGGCTATAAGGTTGTCCTTGAACTGGTGTTGTTTCTGCATCATCATCGATCCAGATCTTGTCACCCACTTTCCATCCATTTGGTGGATTTAATAGTCCATAGATACGTGCATCTTCCATGTATAGAAAACGCATACTATCCATGCGGAATAATATACCTTGACCCTCTTCTGTGGTTAGATTTGATAGATTAGCTGGATCACCTGCATAGTCTACTAGTATGCTAGTTTGACTAACAACTTTGAATACTTGATAAAATCCATTGAATCCATCAATGAAGTCTTTGACAAGGAACACGCTACCAACTACAAACTTATGTGGTTTTTCTGTGGTAAATGTCACACGATTGTTTAATGAGTTTGCGATACCGATAACAAAATTATTAGTTTCTGTTACGCGATAAACGTTCCAATCTTGGCTAAAGTCTTTAGCACACCATATGATATATCCACTACCCATGTTGGCAATTTGTCCATCTAGATCAACATAATTAGCGAGATCGTAGATAGTTGTATCTATATCATCAATGTTAACGTATCCTGCTGTAGGTATATCATTGTCATAATCACTAGATGCTGATCGATTGAGAGCAATATTACCCGTATAGATTCCATCTGATTTGTACAGTTGTGATTTATTAAATACCGTAATGCCGTCTGCCAGATTATTATCTGCTTCACCTACGAATTGTGCAATACTTGGATTAACACCAAACGCACTTTCATTTAACGGAATTTCTATAAATGGATTAGTATCTAATGCGCCATACTCGCCAACACGCATAGCCCATTCTTCATAGAAGTTGATATCACTGCTTAGATTATTAAACGTTGCTTTGAGCATCTGATTAACAGCATTAGCAGTGCCTTTCTGTGCGATGAACCCTTTGTAGAATTCTATCTGTGTAGTTTCAGTTACACCGAGATCGCTGAGATATCGTCTAGGTTTAAACCCAATTAGTGCATGGCTATAATTTATCTGATCTTGATCTTTAACCTTAGCATATGAATCATAATATCCTTGGCTCTGCACTGCTAGCGTTGAGAAATTTGATAGCAGTCCTTTTTGTATCTGATTTTGGTCAATCTGTTGCCAGTATTGGAATTCAAATGTGTTGCTAGCCACTACATCTTGTAATGCTGTATAATATTGACTCTTATATTTTACTAGGTCGCCTTTGAGATAATCTTTACCTTGTCTCCAATCATTGACAACTCCATTGAAGTATACAAAACCTGGAGCAGTGAGACTACCATCCCAGGCGCCAGTTTTTTGACCAATTAGTTTTAATCTATATTGTCTATTGCCGCTTTCTGGTTGATAGATAACATCATTAAACACCGTAGTGTTGTCAAAGATTAGTGCGTGTTCATACTGGACTAAATCTACTTCTACATAGGCGATCACTGATGCAGCATCTGTTAAGGATAATTTGAAACTGCTAGGTGTTCTAAGAACACTATAGTTATTATTCCTAACTAGATTAAAGTTTTGGTCTAAGACTTTGCTACCATATTGGCTGTCATCCAGACCATCGGTGATAGCACCTATTGTTATAGCATTTAATGTTTCTGCTACCGGACTTAATACGATAATACTGCCAGAACGCCATCCTTGCTGTGCCCAGTATAAAAATTCTTTTACTGATAGTTTCCAGTTGCGCATTTCATTTAGCTGAGAATCCATATCAGTAAATGTCCAACCTTGCGATATTAGATAACGCTCATAGCCAACTAAGAAATCTGCAACCTGTTGCTGAGTGATAAATTCGTATCCATATGGAATATTAAGTTTTAGAGATTGATAATTATTATAAATTACCGCACTGCTGTTTAATACTGTAATCTTATAGGCGTTGCTATTGACTACACTAGGAATGATAGTAAAGAAACTATTGAATAGATCATATCCTCTGACAGTCCAACCATTATTAGTTTTCTCAACAATAACTGCACTATAGATTAATTTGTCTACAGGAATAGGATTTTCGTTTAAGAAAATACTATAGTTTTCGTTAGGTAACAAGATGCTGTCATTGGTGCTAGTAGGGCTAACTTGTTCTGCTAGAATCTCCAGATATTTTTGATCAGTAAATCCAGCTGCTTTATAGGCTAGATTAACTTGATATTTTTTTAACAACGGTAAGATATACGTTGAAGGACTTATACCCTGGCTGATTAGATAATCCGCTATCCAATTGATATAACCAGCACCTCTATATATCGTTCCAGCTGTAGTATCACCGTTAAAATTAATCGAATCTTGAGTAAGATGGTGATTATTAATGCGTGTTAGGTATTGTTCAGATCCTGTTATATTGCCTGCTGAATCTTCGTCAAGGGTATATAATAAATTGATATAGGTATAGTTATAGGTGTCAATCAATGATCCAAAATATTTCGCTGGTTTACTTAGAGCCAATGCCTGTTGAACAGCATAAGGAAACTCACTGCTCAATCGCCAAGCAAATTCTGTAGGACCGTATTGTCCTATTGACCAAGCGCCAGCCGCACGTTTGCTATTAAAGGATCTTGTCAATACCTGATTTGGTGCTAGTAGATTACCATTTTCATCTACAGGAATAACTGTTGACAATCCTGGACGAGCATAATTAGTATCTATACCTGCGCGATCACCGTAACGGATCAGACCTGCTTCTAGATCGTCCCATAGGAGTTTATTGCCGCCAGTGTATGGTCCCGGACCATAGAATCCTTCCCACCAGTCTGGTTTAGCTGCAAACCCTAACATTTCCCACGGCATGATATGTGGGCGGAATGTATCATAGAAGTATTGATAACAAGCACGCCAGCTACCTTGTAGTTGTTCGCCATTGATTACATCTGTGCTGCCTGCGTAGTTCCAAGTAAATGGGTCATTGGGGTCAAATGTGTCGTTGGTGCTGAAATCTAATTTATTATTACCGATCCAGTTTAAGAAGTAGATAGATATCAGCTGATTAATATCACCTATTAGATAATCGCTGGTGCGGAACTTACCAGGTACCACAGTAAAGATATCACCAAACGTACCAATCAATGATAATTTAATATTATTGTAGATACGTAGTTCTAATTCAAGCAAGAAGTCATCGCGGAAGTCGCCAAACGCCGGAGTAATACTACCGTCATGACCCTGGATTACTGTAGTTGGTGTCCTATAGGTATCATCTAAGAATGTTTTAGGAACAAAGCTAGGCCATAATCCTAACTTAGTTGGTGTTTCTGGAATATAGTTACCATCGGTATTGCTATATTCTACTATCTTGATAATATCATCAACTTCGAGACCAATTTGAAAATCTATAGATGGAGTGGTGCTATTGAATGTATAGTCAACGCCTTTAACTAACTGCACACCATTGCGATAAACTAAAACTGCTTGATTGCTGAGTTCTGTATCATTAAATATATTTGTTATTTCATAGTTGGTCTTTAATGGATCAAATACTAAAAATCCATCTACACCAGCCTGTTGGCTCACGATAGTTTTTAACGGACCATATGGTACCATATCGCTGTAGAACCATGGAAAATTTTTATTCTTAACAGAATTAATTTTAGTTAAAATTAAATCAACACTGGATACAGGATCTGTTGGATCAATACCAGTTAGCGTTGTGCTAAGTTCAAGGAACTTGTTCTTAAATTTAGTATATTCTTGCTGTGCGTAACGTAGGCTGTTGACAAAGTTTGCTGTCTTATCTATCAAAAATAGACTCGCATAAGGAGTTGGACTGCTATGCTGTAATATAGTTCCGCCCTGTTGTTTGATATCAATGTCACGTAGATTACTCTGTGCTAGGATATTACCGTCAAGGATAGTGCTGTTCTGACCTAAGGCTATTAAATGGTTTCGCAGTTGTCCTAGTGTCAGGGTATTAATGTCAGCGTTCTGAGCATTTAAATCTAAGTTCTGTGGTACTTGATAGAAACCAAGTTTACTAATCTCTAAACTGTAGACCAGTATGTCAATCTGATCTCCAACAGTTAATGTAGTAGATAGAGTAACGGCATTGTTGGCTAATGTCCATTGTGTTGGTTGTATATACTGGAAGTTTTGGAATACTTTAGTATAAGGTATTGTGGACTCTACTTCAGGAACAACGTCGATGGTAAATGGATTATTAGTACCATCATAAACATAACTGATCTGTTGATATTGCTTGCTATGTTCAGGTACAGTTAACCAAGTATTTTTAGGTTGTAGTATTTCAGCATTGATTATTTTTTGTAAGTATCCAAGATTAATCAATACATCTGACAGAATAGTGTCAGATTCACTTGCATAGCTAAACGTATCAGTGTTGAAATAATTTTGGAAATTAATATCGCCCTGAGTTTGGAAATTTTTATAGCTTAGATAGAAGTCTGTAACAGGATTATTGTTACTGTCGTAGATCGTAGGTATGATACCTCTCGACAAGACTGGATCAGCAGTGCCGCTAGTAGCTCTGACATAACCAAATAATTGTGTACCGGTAAATGTACTTCTGGTATAGGTAGAAAAACTCTTGCCCGTAGGATCTAACACATCAAACAGTGGTGGTTGTTGTAGTGCTGTTTTAGCCTGGCTTTCGTTCCAGGTAACACCATCATACCACCATTGGCTGCCTTTGTATTTGCCTAGTTTAACTACTGTAGTAGAGTAAGATATGATATCTCCGTCTTCAGCTAAGGTCAATTCAATATGCTTGTCGCCTGTTGGCAAGCCTTGATCATCGACTTCATACTGGACTAAATTTAACACATAGATTTTATTACGAACCAATGGGTCATTATCAACTCCAAATATCACACGCATACCGTCAAACAATGTTATACCAAATGCTGTTGGATACGTTTTACCTTGTAGTTCAGTAAAGGCGTTCTGCGTGTCAGTATCTAAGATATCGATTGGTGCAAGACCAATGCGACCTTCGTTGATTAATTGCAGATCACAGTCAAACTGCACGATAGGTCTCTGTGCTCGACTGGTTTGATCAAATACTGGTGTTACTTGATTATAATTTGCAGTAGCCAGTAGAACATCAATGTGGAACCAACGATTATTACGTGACCAAGCATTGCGATCAATACTGCCGCGATTGATAGTGATGTAGTCAGGGAATATATCAGTTGGGTAATTTAATATTAATTCGTCGTTATATAATTCCGGAGTGATCAGCTCATCAACAGGCACTAATCTAATACCACCATTGAATTGGTTAGTATCGCCAACTTGTTCAACATAGAACTGACGATTTTGATAGTAAGCAGGTGATACATCATCCCCAAACTGTACTTTTAATCCTGATGTAAATTCAACTCCATTGGGGCTAGTATAATTTAGTTGTCCTAGAATGTCTGTGTCAATATCGATAGTCCAGGCATTATATTCTACTATCTTAGTATTTGTATAGATATCGCTGCGGATTCCGTCTTGTATCCATAGATTATTCAATTGACAACTGATCAATGGTACTTGTTTAAGGAATCCGTCGTAGTCTTTATAGTATTCTTTATTAGCATTAGCGACACCAAATCGTATATAGACTTTTTCATCAAAGTTGACCGCTTGTTCAAATATTATTCGAACCACCGGATCTGGTGATCCGTCTGCATTAGTGATTCCAGCATTAACATACACCACGCGGAATACCCCATAGCGTTCTGCTTCTGGAACCACATAGCCGGCATTAAATCCCGGAGCATTGAATGTATATGTTCCTGACGCTGTGGTAGTAAGATTAGCACTGAGTGTTACATTAGCATTTGCTGAGTCAACACTAATAATAGTAGTTCCGCTAGGAATGCCTGTACCAGATACTTCTAAATTAGCTATCAACTTAGCTGCAGAACTTAATGTGATAACGTTTGTTCCAGATGTTCCAGAGACTGCTGTTGGAGTTGATACAACGACATTACCATAGGTCCATGCTTCTTCACCAACGTTGGTCGCTTGTTGGACATTGACGAATACTAGGTGTTTGCCGTTAAGCTGACCTGTAATACCACCATACTGTGGATAATTATTTAAAAATGTTGACAGTAATTGATTATTAAAACTGCTGAATGGCAATGTATTAAATGGAGTAGCATAGTCTACTGAATAGACCACCGGCATAGCGATAAATCTATCCTGTGCTGTTGCTGACGGCACACGGAATGTCACCGTGCCGCTGTCTATTCCGTTATTTTCTACTCCCAACACGTCTCGACTGCTCAGAGTAGGAGTCGCAGATACTACCCCGTCGACCCCCAATTCCGTTTGTATCCAAAACGGATATCCTGGTTGATCTACTACAAATCTATAAACTCCACCGCGAGCTAGAATAATACTATTGTCAATCACACCATTATTGGTATATATGTAACGACCATTGGCAGCATCACGTGTTACTACGTAGGTAATGTCTAAGTCTAACCCATTAGTTGAAACTTCCACAGGATTAGGACCGCCAGGCAACCAATAGTATTGACTAAAGTTAACGAACTTATCAAAGCTGACATGCGGATCAAATGTATAATATTCTTGTTCGAATAGACGACTATGATCTGTAGTGATACCACCGTAGTAACTGATCTTATCTAAGAGATCAACATAGGTAGCAAAGAATGTGATATTCAGTTGATTGTCTTTGATGACCACACTAGGTTCAAGTTGATAGTTTTGACGATCAGCAGTAGATTCTAAAACATAGCTATCGGTACTCTTGTAAGTAGGTGCAAATCTACGACCAATATATCCATACAAGGTTGTAAAATTTGGATCTGATACCAGCTGATCCATAGTCGCTGACAGGAATTTCTGATTCGTATCGGATCTAAAGGTAGTTGGTAAAAAATTATAGGTTTTTCTTTCAGCCATTATGTTCCCAATTAAGCAGTAATAAGTGCACCAGTTTGATTAATCTGTGCGGCAGTGATAGCACTGATGATCTTAACATCATTTACTGTCGCTGCACTGGTAATGATTTCATTAATTTCACAATTGACCTGCATCAAGCTACCAAATACGCTGGCTTCGTTGGCCGGCACTATAACGATACTAGAAATATTTGGAACTAATTGTACATGTAGGTATGCTGCGAGTTCACTGAAATAGAAAGTTTCTCCAAAGTCCCAATTTTCTACAGCAAAATAACTATTAATGGCAGAGATCACTGATGTTTGTATTTCGTTATCGCTGATAACCACATTAGGATTTTTAACCACTTTAAACTGTGCCTGTAGTGTAGGATCGGCTTTGGCGCCAAATAGTGGTTTAAACTGTGCTGGATTATAGATGATCGTATCACTAACTGTCTTATAGTCATCTAATGTGCTGTAGTTAGTTTCTAATTCTTCGCTGGTTGGTAAACTAGGCTGTGCGATAGTTCCGGTAATATCCTGCACCCAGGCGGAATAATCAATGCTGTATTGTTGTGTGAGGATATATAAGTCGATGATATTATTTGGGCTTGGGTCAATACGTCGATTATTTGGACTGTTGTGACGATATTGGAAATACATATCTTGGCGACCTAATTTAGCCACATAACCTGTAACAGCATTTAATATATAAGTTGCACCGCTGATGGTCAATTGATAGAATGTATCAGTGGGGGCAATATAAAATAACTGTCCATTTTGATACAGAGTAGCTGCTACCTGTGCATCGCGCAGAGTAGCGTATTGTGATACTACAGTATTATTATCAACTGGAGTTTCCGTTACAAAATTATCGTAACCAGTAGTTGATTGGAAATAGACATACTTGTTAGTGGTATCTACATTAGGATTTACTAGTAATTCAAACAATTCAGGATTATCCGGAATACCGTCGTTGTCGGTATCACTGAATGTCACTAAGATCCTATTGGTATCTATATACCCATCAACTTCGGTAATACTCTTGTAGATATTCCAAATGTAGTCAAGTGCTAGTGGATTACTATTATCAGGTTGCGTATTAACTTTTAATACTTTGATCTGATCTTTAACTGTTAAGCCTGTTGACGCATCAAATATCTTAGTAGTGCCATCGTAGTAGAAGTTAGTTTCTTGCACACTTTCAAATATATAGTCAAGTCCGCGATAGCTGACTGTATAGGTTTTACCAACTGTTTGGAATGCGATAATCCAACTACTATCACGTGCATTTCCGCTAGTATCGCCCGCATAGGTTAAACTAAATTCATCTGTAGTATTAAGATCTTGTGGTGCTATGATCGTCCATGCTGATGTGTCTACATCGTAACGTAGACCAAAATTAGCAAAGGCCTGTATATAACCTACCATAGCTGAAACCAATGCTGTTGGAAAATCAACGTTAAACACAGCAAACACGCGATCAGCTTCTGCTGTTTCTGCTGCCGGAATAATCTGATTTATAGTCACTGGGCCTTCACCATTTGACAAGTTGCCTTGACCACCATTGGTCCCATCTCCTACCACTAGTTCGATGGCTGCATAGACATAATATTTGTCGCCCGGATTGCGGGGCGTTCCTGTCTTTATACGATTCTGTGAATCAAAGTAATTGCCTGTGCCAGCGGAAAATTTAACGATTGAACTCTGTTGTATATATTTGTTAGTGCTGGTTACTGCTGAACCAATTTGTAGTATCTTACCTTGGCTATCTTGGAAAAATCCTGTGCAACCGTTGGCAATTATAGTTGATGTATGCCAGTAAATATCAGTTAGATCTAACAGTGGATAGTGTGCATAGAAAAACTGTAGAGTTTCGGGAGATTGTGCTATTGGTGCTATGCGATCATAGATCACACGATAGATGTCATTGGTAGTAAAATAATCAAAACTAAAAGTATTAGTGGTATTATCTCTATATAAAATACCATCTTGGGCAAAAATGTTAGTGCTGGAATATTTTCCAGTAACATCAATAACATCTAGATAACGACTGATACCTGAGCTGGTTCTATTAACTGCTTTGACTTTTAACACGTCAGTAAACAATGTATAAGGTAAGATATTATAATCTTCACCGGTGACCATACGATTCTGAGTATAGAATTGCTGTGGTGCTTTTTGTTTAACTGAATCTAAACTTTCTCTAGTAGTAGCATTAGCTACTGTGTATTGTAAGCTAGCCGTGATGGTAATAGTTTCAACTCGACCAGTGGCACTTACATAATTAATTGGTATTACTACACCTTGCATTTCGTCGGGAGTAATTTTATATTGTAGTCCATTGCTGACACGATAGTATATACGGAAGTTGCCTTGCGGAATATTTGCAAATGACCCGTCACCAAAGATCAAATCAATTTGATCGCCTGCTCGGCTATTGACTTGATAGATGTTTTTGTTTAAAGTAGCATTATAGATAACATTAGTGTTGGCTACTGCTGGAACTTTTTCCCATAGGGTATCCAAGTTGCCATTACTATCTAAACTATATAACCAAACATCTGTATTATTGATATTATTAGCATTAACTCCATATACCCTATTAGGAATACTCTCAGCAAGATTAAAATCTAAGCTCTTTAATTCACCTTGTTTAAAATATAAGAAATAACCTGTATTAGAACTACCGTTACCTAAATTGTCATTTTTATATAGAAAATTAAACGGAGCATTTAGTTTAGGATCAGCTTCGTAGATATATGTCTTACCTGAACTGGTAGGACTGATCATCTCAAATGCCATTTGAGACCCAGCTACTGTAGATTTAAAACTATAGGTAGATAGTATATTAGGCACCAGATTGATCTGATATTCTTCATTGGTAATACCATTGATTATTTGACTGTATGCTGGTTTGCTGACTGCTTGATTATTGACTAAACTAGCATTGATTATCAGAGTCATCTGTTCTAACCAATTGCTATTACCTGCATCTGCCCAGTTGATCACCAGACCACTTAGATTAAGTCCGTTGCTGTCATAGACATTTTCTGTAGTGCTAACGCTGTTAAACTTTAAGAAGCCTTGGCTAGTGACATTACGTTTTGGGTTATAGCTGATCAAACGTGCAAGTTTAAGGATACTGTCGCGACGCTGTGCAGTATCAATGAAATTTTCACGGGCATTTAGATCGGCGCGGAATGCTAGGCTTTGACCTAGGAACGCGATCATATCGATCAGGGCGATAAACTCACTGGATTCAATAAAGTCATTGAAATCTTCAGGATAATATAACTGTAGATAGCTGACCATGCTAGCACGAAGTGTTTCGTAGTCATAGCTTTGGAAGTCAGCATTGCGGAATGATTGATATAGCTTAGTCCAATCTTCCGCAACTAGTAAAGTGGTTTGTCTTGTGGTGGTTGCCATGCTATTTCCCTGTTATATAGTATTTATCAGGAAAATAAACTGTGTAGTTAATTACTGTGCTGTAAGAGTATTTGTGGCGTTGTTGAAGTTCATCAACATGAGATTAACTTGATTAGTTGGAACATATCGTAGTTGCAGCTCTATCTGTATGCCTTGATCATACTCTGTGATAACGATATTGTCAAAGCTAACACGTGGATCATAGCTGGCGATAGCTTTAACATCCTGTGCGATCACGCTTTTTAGATCTTCAGTAAAGGGTTCATGCAATACATTCCAGATGATAGTGCCAAAATTTGGACGCATTAACTTTTCACCTTTGCGTATATTGAAGTGATTGATAATATCCTGCTTGATCAGGTCAAAATCAGTCAGGCGGAAGTTTCTGCTAGGTGCTAGAGTGCTAAATCCTTTATATGTATTGGCCATGTAAATATTTATCCTTGATTTACAGCCTGGACCTGCCCAGCTAATACTGAGGCTGCATACTTGCCTTGATTAAATATATCTGCTCCTGTGCCTTGACCTTCCCTAAAGTTTTTAGCCGCATTAACTCCGACATCATGTGCCAAGGCTAACATACCCGCTACATCTTCAGGCGGTTGTTCTTCTGAGATTGCACCACTGGCGACCATAGCAGTATAGTTATTATTGGTCAGTTCTTCCATGATAGATTCTTGTTCGGGTCCGTTATCTAATAATGCATCAACTGAGTCTATACCATTCTTTCCAATCCAACTGTTGGGATTTTGTAAATCTTCATTGCTAGCCACTGTGCTTTTTACGTAGCCGCCATCTATTAATGCTTGATAATCAATCTGGTATTTGCCTACTGCGCCTGTATCGGCATCAACTGATGTATAATCATTGCCAGCACCTGCCTGTGCTAGTAAAGCTGTGGTTTGGTCTTGGCTTAGTGTACCTACCGGTGCACTGGCCGCGGGTTGATTTCTCAGGTCTTTTAAGGTTGCGGGATTTTGCACTCCTATTTCACCCGCATTTTTAGTAGCATCAATGGCGCCTTTGTAAGGTTTTGGTTGTATGCCCGGGCTAGTTGGTTTATAGAATACTCCGTTATAGCCACGTGAGTATGGTTCGTGTGTTGGCGCTACTGTTACTATGGTGCTCAAAGCATTAGGAACAACACGCCAAACACCGTTGGTATTTAATCCTGCACTGGGTAAGCTGTTTACCTGTAAAGGATCTACTCCTTTGACTGCGGTAGACGCACCGCTGTTCTGGTAGATGCCGCTGGCATCTACAGCAAACTTAGCAGCGGCCTTTAAAGACATTGCCGCAGAGGATTCTACATTAAACGCCGCACCTGATTTAAATTCGGTCAATCCAGACGATTCTACTTTTAGTGTTCCTGTTAGTAATTCTGTTTTGGTAGTTTCTAACTTGATTTTTGATCCGGATTTCATATTAATACTACCACCGGCATTGATATTAATATTAGTGTCACTGTGTAGATTCAGTGTGCCTTCACTGCGGACATTAAATGATCCTGATGCATAAGCACTGATACTGCCACTAGGTCCTAGTTCAATCCAACTACCACCATCTGCGTGTGCGATATAGATAGTTTTATTGGTATCGTGCATTAATATCTGATGACCGTTAGCAGTGCGAAGTCTGACCAATTGATCTTCACCTAGAGCCGCACCATCATCCATGACAAATACATGCCCACCTTTGCGTGATTTAATTTTTAGATATTTAGGATCAATTTTACCTGCAGACAGCTCTGATGTATATTTGTCTTTAGATTCTTTAGTGTCTGCTGGATCATCTAGTGGGCGGCCCGGTGTGCTGATACCAAATACCTGGCTTGGACTTTCACGTTGGCTTGAACTAGATATAGCACCGCGAGTAGTATCTTGATCTAGTCCCTGTTTGCGTAGGATATTATACTGTATCACATGCACAGGTTTATTGTTTAGATAAAATGATGTGTTGGTAAAATCTTTAGTGTATTCATTAAATTCAACTACTGGAACGATGTCGCCTTTGGCATATGATTTACGTTGATCAGCAGTCAGACTAGTAACGTCTACATTTTGTGTACCTGCGATACCTGGCAACATGAAATGGCTAAGATTACTATTAACACAACCAATAAAATATCCACGTAATGGATCGCCTGCAATGAATATAACGATAACTTCTACACCAATGTCGGGTGGCACCATCCACATACCATAGGTATGGCTCACCCTAGTAAAACTATTATCTGGGCTAGGGGAATCTGTTTGTGATTGGACTTGGCTGGTATAGCCCATATAAGGACTGCTATAGCTAACCGTGCGCCAATTGTTTGGGTCGTCTGCTGGGCCACCTAGGTCGGGAATATATACCTGTAATCTTCCTGACAAGGTTGGATCAAGATTATTTTTAACGATGCCTACGTATGGGTAGGGATCGACACGAGTGCCTGGGGCGTCTTCACGTCTTGCTGATTTAACTACCTTACTACCTATCCTATCATTGGTTGCCATTTGTATTTCCTTTGATTATTGCACCGCGGCCTCACCTGGCACTCTATTACCCCTAGCAGATATTGGAGTAAAGTTTGGTGCTATGGCCTGCGGTTCTGTTTGAGCAGTTATAGTTTCCTCTGGTGCAGTTTCATTTACTATACGCAGATCCTGTGCGTTCTGTGTTAATAATGGCGGTACTGTATTGACTGCTTCCGCCGCAGGTTGGTCTTGGCCAGGTGTTTGATTAGTTGCTGTATCACTTGCATCAGCCGTGGTTCGAGGAGCTGTACCACTTTGTAATAACCCAGGAATGATTGGTGGGGTTTGCGTAATACCTAGTTTACCCGGAAATGAATCTGGATTAGATTCTTGTCGTTGTGTTCTTTCTGTTCCGTCGGTATTTTGTAATTCAGTATAGTCAAATGCAGCTTGTCGAGGTAAGCGGGCCAATTCTAATTCTTGCGTAAATTGTCCATTTTGAAAATTGCTAGTAACTTGTATAACTCGATATAGGCCGCTGAATAAACTATTTTTATAATTAGAATCAAATTCCATTAATCCCGTCGATTCGTCGATGTCAACAGGAGTGCGGAATAATACCTGTGCATATAATTCTCCGTTATCCATTACCAAACTACTGTTATTTGGTAATAGTCTTTCGTCGGATGTAGGTTTGGTTGGAGTAGCAGTGATACTAGTCAATGGTGTTCTATAGAATATATCATCTTGTTTGATAAAATCTGGATCTCCTAGGATCTTTAATTTTAAAACCATCATATCACCTAGGGTATTGGTCATGATACTATCAGCTAAATCAACAGCTGCAACTTGTTTTGTATCGCTTGCTCCGCCAGTGGCACTGGCAGTAGAATTCTGTACCACAGGATGTAGGATTGATGGCATGACTGCATTAGGTTCCATTGATGCATCACCGCCACCGTAATTTGGGAAATTTTGTGTTTGTTTGGCAACAGCATTGCTGTCAGCTGTGGGATTAAGTTCTGCCAGGCTATTCCTGTAGGCTGTGACTTGATTAAAGTATAGGGCGTTAAAGTTAATATCAAAATCAAATACATCATCATTCTTACCAGTGTAGATATAGTTATAATTTTTACAAGGACTTAATTGCACCCCTTGTGGAGCTATGTCGAGGCGCACATTGAAAATCTTATATGGTGTTATCCTATATGTTATTTCTCTAGCAAAAACACCTCTAATTTTATCAAATGTTCGTAATCTAACAATTGGTACAATCTTAAACCAATTTAATGGCTCTTCAGCCATTTGTTTTCTTTTTTGATCGTAATCAGGGTCTTCAGGTAGGATCAATTGATTTTGTATATAATCGCTGTTACGTATCACATATTCTAATAATTTTTCAATAGTCGTACCATAGTTTACTTGGAATACGATCTTGCTAGGATCATATATTGCCTGTTGTTCACCTGCGGCTTGTCTTTTTATATTTACGAAGTCATTGGGTGTTCTGGCATCTTGCATTCTGGTTCGTTTAGGAGTAACTGTATCTGCGTGGGTAAAAAGACTTTTACCAATGATATCATCAAATTCAAATCTATAAACATCGTTCTCACTTACTTTACCGTAGGATTTTAACTTTTCACACCATTCATTGATAGCAGTGCCATAGCTCTTAACACGTGTATAGGTAGTATTACTAGCAGTGCCAAGGAAGTTTGGGCCTTGATTATACTGTTCTGTTATAGCACGTTCGCCAGGCACTTGATTGCCGGCAAATGGTACAGTGTCAGCGGCTGTGCCTTCGATTGATTGGAAAAATTCAGATACAGATCCGGCTACTACTTCAAAATTGGCCGGGGTAGTTACGGTATTTTTATCGTATGCTGAATGGTTGTATGCCGCGGCAGTTATTCTATATTCTGCACCTTTACCACTGACCTTTACATCAAATTTAGTAAGTTTAATGGGTATGCGTTTGCGTAATTCTTCAACTGAGCCAACGATCTTACCGGCATCATCTATGGTAAAGAAATCTATCTGTAGTAGATATGGCATCATTGTATAGCTTTCACTTTTAATAGCTTTGGCCGCTTTGATTATGCGTTCAATTAGTGTAAACCCGTAAGGTTCAATAATAGTAAATGATGTTTCTATAGCATTAGTATTTCTACTAGTATTATTTGGTGCTATGGTTGTTAGTAAATTAAGATTTTCAAAATAGAAATCTTTGTCAAAGAATTCACTGCGTGGAAACGTATCCGGGCTATACCGCCCAGCACTGGCTATCAATACACGCTTGGGTGTATAGGTCTGTGTGTTGACCATGTCGTTGTATTCATCTTCTGTTAATAGATGAAGACTTAGGCCATAGATATAGCTAGGATATTGATGTAATCTATTGGGAATTGGATATAATATGCCGGGACGTTTTGCAGTAACAACATTATCTTCACCTACGGCAACATCTGTAGGCGCCTGTATGTTAGGATCACCAGGTCCTGCTCCTACTAGAGCATTAGCATTATTAATACGTTTTTGTAGATCTGTGCCTTCACTGCGTTCATAGTATTTGTCCACTACCGTGGCGGCATCAGCCGCATTGGTAGTGGCTTTAAGTTTAGTTCCGGCTGATTTTTCGGTTCCCTGGGTTAATTCATAGTTTACAAAATCTAATTGCTCTTCTAAGGTTCCTTGGCTTACTGGTTTGCCATAACGTTGTTCAAAATTAGTCTGCCTAGGCCCTCGCCATTGTGCGATACCCGCAGCACCTTTGCCACCTCCTGCAGCATTAAATGCCTTAGGATTGATTTGTGATTCTGTTTGTAAGTTACCGACGATGCCTGCGGCCTGTGCTGGAGTCCATCCTTTGCTTTCAAAGAATCGTAAAGCGGTTTGACTTGATTGACTAATAGCCATCTACTATAGTCCCAATGCGTTGGTTAGATTCTGTTTCTGTGGCACGTAGATCGTAACACCGGGTTGGAAATCAAATATGGGATCTTGGATGACATTTGGATTGCGAACTGCAAATACCCACCATAGAGCACTGTCACCATACAAGTCATAGGCTAATAGATCAGGACGATTCTTGTAGATAGCATCGATTTCATAAGCTACATCACCTGCGTCAATCGGAACTGCTGGAATATTAGCCACATCTAAAAAGAAACCATAGACGTCAGTGTTGGCATAGGGACTGGTCCTTGAATAAGTGATTGCCATTAGATAAATCCTCCAAATCCTTTGTCGTTGTCTGCTAGTAATCCACCTGAGGCAAATTTACTTAAATCAAAGCGTTCATGTATGTTTTTGCGACTGTAAATTGGTTTGAGTGTAACAGCTAAGGTACTGACTGCCGGCACACGAGTTGTTGTTGTGATAGTATTATATTGTAAATTGGGTGCCGATGTAGCTCTAGTGCCTTCTTTGCTGGACTGTAATAGGCTAGGAACATATTTTTGTTCTTCTTCACTCAGTTGAACGCTGCCAAAATTACTATTACCCGGCGTAGATTGGGTCTCAGACAGTGTGGTTTTGCTGATTGGTACTTGTATGTAATCTACCTCAGCTGGCATAGTGTGTTGGAATGTTGAGATTACACAGGGCACGTGGGGAAAGTAATGACTACCATATCCGTCTAAGAACACTATCGGTGGTGGATTACCCACGTTAGCACCTTGTCCAAAGAACATCTTGGTCGCTGCACGGAAAAAGTATATGGCCGCCATTAGATATTGTCCGTCTGCAGGACTTTGCACTGTAAATTCACCTGATACCTGTATGTCTGCCACTTCTGAATTGTTGTAAAAGTGTGCGGGATAATTACTATGTGTAAGGGCTGCTGAATTATAGTTGGCTTGATGTGTTACGCTGATCTGTGGGACATAGGGCCAAATAACACCGTTAGTTTCGATCAATGGATACATTAGTGCATTATCTAATATTGTTGGATCTTGATAGAATATATCAGCACCAGCAGCTAAACTTACACGGACACGCCAATCGTCTTCAGCGGCAGCAGTAGCACCACCAGACCCTGAAGCATTTTGGAATCCAATATTAGGTATAGATTTGGCTTGACTACTGGCTCCGCCAGGCAATAGCCCGCTGACAGCACTACGAGCTTTACTGGGATTCAGCAGATCAAACACAGTATTACTACCCGAAGCATGTCCTTTGTCGGACGTGTATCCTGGTAGGAAACTGTTTGACTGATTATAGATTCCAGATAATATAGACATAATTAAAATACCTCTTGTATCTTATATTTATAGGTATTATAATAGTAGTAGTTTAAAAGGAAAATTACATAATGAGAAAGGTCAACTACCTCAACAATAAAGACATTTTAAAAGAAATTGCAAAAAGCAAGCTGACTTATTGTAGTTTTATAGACGATAGTGTTAAAAGCTATGATATGATTGTCACAGGTGTAGATAAGATTACCAAAAAAGCCGTACAGGAAGCACGAAAATCTCGTGCAGAACGACTAGCTAAAGAAGCACAAGAAGTGGATTTATTAAATGGTGTTAAGAAAAAACTAGACGAATACTTAACTCCTACTAAAGATATTCCCGTAACAGATGTAGTTTTCCGTGTAATGACCTGGGAACATATACCAATTGACGAAGCAAAACAGAAAAAAGCTGATGCTAAAGCACAGGAAGAATATGATTCCGACGAAGATAACTTTGAAACAGAGTATGATGAACCTGTGGTAGTCAAAGGTGCAACCAAGTATACCAAAGTTAACTTTCCACCGTTCCAACATTTTAAAGTTGATGAGGCAGGCACACCTGTCTGCGTAGGCAAAAGTCATTGGAAGGGCGGAGTTGAAAAAGGTAAATTTTCAAAAGATCACGGTACCATGACAGGTAAACTAGCTCATATGTTTATCAAACTATGTGAGCGTTATGCTACAAGATCAAACTGGCGTGGTTATACCTATAACGATGAAATGCGTAGTCAAGCATTACTTCAACTAAGTCAAATTGGTCTACAATTTGATGAAGCAAAAAGTCAAAACCCATTTGCTTACTACACGGCAGCTATCACCAACAGTTTCACTCGTGTATTAAACATAGAAAAACGTAATCAAAATATCCGTGATGATATTTTAGAGATGAACAATTATTCACCAAGCTACACCCGTCAAGGCGATTGGGGTGCTGGTGGTGGGCACTACGAAGAATAATTGGCAACATAAGATTTGCACTTTAACGTTGACTCACGTATACTATAACTATGGCTAATCTATTCAAGAAAGCGGCTGTTCTGACTGACATCCATTTTGGATTAAAGTCAAACAGTGCCACACACAACGACGACTGTCTTAACTTTGTCAAATGGTTTATAGAAACCGCTAAAGCCGAAGGCTGTGATACCTGTTTCATGACAGGCGACTGGCATAACAATCGTGCGGCAATCAACATAGTCACACTGAATTACAGTCTTACTGCCCTAGAGTTATTGGGCAAGGCCTTTGATCGTGTGTTCTTTATTCCAGGTAATCACGATCTATACTATAGAGATAAACGTGACATACAATCAGCTGAGTGGGCCAGACATATACCAAACATTGAGATCATCAACGACTTCTACAAAGAAGGTGATGTCAGTATCGTTCCTTGGCTAGTTGGTGATGATCATAAGAAACTAGGTAAGATTTCGGCCAAGTATATGTTCGGACATTTAGAACTACCGCACTTCTATATGAATGCCATGGTTGCCATGCCAGACACTGGTGAGATCAAAGAAGGTGCGTTTAATGGTGTAGAAAAGGTATTCACCGGACATTTCCATAAACGTCAGACACGGGGCAACATTACCTATATGGGCAACTGTTTCCCGCATAATTATGCCGATGCTGGAGATGATGCACGTGGTATGATGGTATTAGAGTGGGGGCAAGAACCTGTGTTCCATACTTGGCCAGGACAACCTATGTATCGTGTGTTGAATCTCAGTGATGTATTACGAACACCAGAAGCACTGCTATTACCAAACATGCACTGTCGTGTCAATCTAGACATCGATATCAGTTACGAAGAAGCAACATTTATCAAAGAAACATTTGTTGGCACATATCAATTACGTGAACTGACATTACTACCAGTCAAGAATGCTGACATTGGGTCTGATATCATGCTGGGTAATATCAAATTTGAAAGTATCGACAGTATTGTAACTAGCCAATTGACCAATATCGCCAGCGATCATTATGATCCAAATTTACTTTTGGATATCTACAGACATCTATGATCATTAATCTGGACGAATATTTTTTAAAAGGTGATAAATGGTTACACGACGAATTAAAAAATCTTAAGCAAGTTATATTTCCAAAAGATTTTCAATTAATTGTTAATTATACTTCTGATTGTTATTATAATGATGAGTCTCCCGGTCTGGCTATTTCAAAACTACAAGAAATTTTAGCATTATTAGATTTTCCTAATTTTTTTGTTACTATTGTTACTACTAATACTCAGATAGAAAAAGATTTAGAAAAAGTTAAAGACCTATATTGTCCATACGAGTCTGCATTGACTAAAAAAATAATTGCGGGAGAATTTAAAAAAATATTGCTTTCCGGTAATACAACCTGTATATTGCCTTGGATACACTTGTATGTTAATTCTCAAGGATTGGTTGGCACGTGCTGTGACTTTAATAACGACTATCCTCTAGGAAAATTAACCGAAAACACCTTGGACCAAATTGCTAATTCTGATTACATGAAGACTGTAAGAAAACAAATGTTGACCGGATTGAGACCAAGTGTATGTTCTACCTGCTGGACTAAAGAAGATTCCGGATTACCATCAGCAAGACAAGGATTTAATCAGATATTTTCCCACCATTTAAGTTTAATAAATCAAACAGAAATCGACGGAGAATTTAAAAATTTTAAATTAAGATATTTGGATTTTCGTGCTAATAATATTTGTAATCTAAAATGTAGGATGTGTGGAGGTAAATTCAGCAGTAGGATCGCCAAAGAAGAGAATGATCTATACGGAAACTCAACTTTTATTGATCTTAAATTAACTTCTGCAGAGATCGATTCTACGCTATCCTACATCAGAGAAAATATCGACTATTTAGAACACATATATTTTGCCGGTGGCGAACCTTTAATCATGGAAGAACATTATAAAATATTAGATTTATTGATCGAAAATAATAAAACGGATATAAAAATAGCCTACAATACCAATCTAACTCAGCTGTCTTATAAGAAATATAACGTCACTAATTATTGGAAAAAATTCTCCGATATTACTGTAGGCGCTAGTATTGATCTGATAGGGCCGCAGGCGGAATACGTTCGATCAGGGACTGATTACAACGAGATCGAAAAAAATTATGACATTATAAAGACTCATGTAAAATTTACCATTACTAGTATCGTACATCTATGTAATATATTTAATTTACCTAAACTACAACAACATTGGATCGTTAATAAAAAACTGAATCCTAAAAATTTATCTTTCCGTGCATTGATCTACCCTGAAAATATGACTTTACAGATATTACCGTTAACATATAAAAAACTTGCTACAGAAAAAATAAATGATCATATCAACTGGTTATTATCTATCCCTAATTCAGAATCTCTTGTAGACACCTGGCAAAATGTGTTACAATATATGAATGCCAAAGATCAAAGCCATTTGTTATCAGATTTTTTCAGATTAAATGATGATAAGGATCGTATACGTAATGAACGATTTGAAGATGTATTTCCGGAATACCAAACCCTGAGATCATATGTTTAAAATAAAATATCTCACAGTTAAAAACTTTATGAGCGTGGGTAATAGCACCCAGGCTGTTAATTTTGACCGCAAAGACCTAACTTTAGTCCTAGGTGAAAACATTGACTTGGGTGGCGACGACACTGGTGCACGTAATGGTACAGGTAAGACTACTATTATCAACGCATTAAGTTATGCCTTATATGGCACAGCACTTACTAATATCCGTAAAGACAATCTAGTAAATAAAACCAATACCAAGGCCATGCTGGTCACTATTGACTTTGAAGTCAATGGCGTTGATTATAAGATTGAACGTGGACGTAAACCTAATGTGCTTAAATTCTACATAGGCGAACAAGAACAAGAAGCCAAAGACGACAACAGTCAAGGCGACAGCAGAGAAACGCAGCAAGAGATTGAACGTTTATTGGGCATGAGTCATGAGATGTTCAAGCACGTGGTGGCTCTGAATACATATACAGAACCATTCCTAGCATTAAAGCCAAACGATCAACGTGCTATAATTGAGCAACTGTTAGGTATTACCTTATTGAGTGAGAAAGCAGAAGCACTCAAAGAGCAGAGTAAGGCTACAAGGGACGCCATTCAACAGGAAGAAGCCAACATCAAGGCAGTGTCTGATGCTAATAAACGTATTGAAGAACAGATCGAAGCCACACAGCGTCGCCAGATGTTATGGTTAACTAAACGTCGAGATGATGTTGCTAAGTTACAGACAGCATTAGATGAATTACTTAAATTAGATATTGATGCAGAGATTCTAGCACACAAAGAGTTGTCTGTATATAATCAAAAGCGTAAGGACATCACAGATCTAGACAAAGCTATAGCACGCAGTGAGCAAGATTTATCTCGTGAAGTTAAAGGTATCGCTAACTTAACTGGCGACATCGCTACCTTACGTGAACATAAATGCAATACCTGTGGGCAGGATTTGCATGATAGCAAACATGAAGAACTATTAGCTATCAAAGAAAGCAAACTTAAAGATGCAGAGACACAGCAAGGAGTTCATGCTGGAGATTTAGAAGCATTGATCGCTGCCAAAGCAGAACTTGGTGAACTAGGATCTATGCCTAAAACATTCTACGACAATGAGGGTCTTGCTATCCAACACCGTAGCAGTATCGCCAGCATACAAGAACAGATCACCAGCAAGACTGCAGAAGAAGATCCCTACACTGAACAGATCGCAGATATGAAAACTACTGCACTTGCTGAGATCGATTATACTAAGATGAATGAACTTAGTCGCATCAAAGATCATCAAGAGTTCTTATACAAACTATTAACTAATAAAGATTCTTATATCCGTAAGAGAATCATCGATCAAAATCTGAGCTACTTGAACGCCAGACTGAGCCAATATCTTGACCGTATTGGCTTACCCCATACCGTGGTGTTTATGAATGACCTAAGTGTCAACATCACTGAACTAGG